>ODAI013832648.1_pt1 | contig 37571 bp, 45 predicted proteins | sample 1539321 | NCBI WGS metagenome assembly ODAI01 (sample SAMN02144231, study PRJEB22623) | gut metagenome | biome: sheep rumen | host: Ovis aries | place: New Zealand
AGGTTTCTCAATCCTGATAGTGTCTGTATGCCTCTCAATTTTGGTGATTGTCTCCACTGGTTGCCTTTCAAGGAAATATAACCACCAGCCACTAATGCAAAGCACCAGCAGTACCAACAGACATATTGTTCTTACTTTCTCCATACAATTAAAGCCACCAACAGGGAATACTTAAAATAAGCCGATTTATGGCATTATTTTTTTCAGGACATATAATTATACCTCCAAGACAAGAAGTCCTGTAAAATCGCAATCCGCAATACAAAGAAAGGGTATTTTGAAATAGTTTCAGAGTTTCCAGTTTATAATACCTTCTTTGGTTCTATGGAAATTCAGATTTCTTCACCTTTTTTGTTGGCTTCATCCAATATTTGGTAAAGTGCCTTGAATGTTTTCTCACTGTCAAGTACCTTTCCTTTTTCTCTATTGATGCCAACAAGAATACATCCAGCCGATTGGGTTGCCTTATTGCCAATGTGAATAAGAATGCCCTCAAACCCTGGCACATTAATCAATCTTGGTAAATATCCCTTGCAGAAATCATATTTTTTGTAGGTGCTGAACTTGGGTGACTGAACATTAAGAGTTACCTTGTATCTACCGATTGGGATTGCTGTCTGTGATGGAACTTTGATGGCTTTAATTAAATCCAAGTTCATTCCCTGCATCAATCCTCTGTCTTTATCTTCAATAGTATTGCAGAACCACTCGCCATTAATAAATAAATTGCCAATGGTGTATTCGGATTTTGGGTATTGTCTAACTAATCTTAATTCCATATTTAAACCTCATCATGTGGTTGCCCATGTGGGTAATGTGATTTTTTATCATCAACTGATGTAATCTCAATACTTGCATTACCCTTTGTGGCTCTTATTCTGGCTCCGGCTTTCATGAAACTTGGTATGTTGACTGTGACAAAGTATAGCCATCCAAAGCCAAGCATCAAACTTACTGACACAATCACAGATTTCTCAATTATCCATGCTGGGGGCATAATCCAACTAACCATCAAAAGCACTATTGCAACACCCAATAGTAGATACATATACCAAGGTAAACCCCATACCAAGTCTTTAACCCTTTCGCTCATCTTTCTGTTCCTCCTGTTTTTCCTTACTTCTATCCTTCGGTTTCCTTTGTGGGTAAATCGGAGTTCTTTTGCAATTGCAATTTCCCATTTGTTTCTCTATTTAGTTTCTTATCTGCACACAGTATAGCAATCATTCCAATTGCTGCCGGAAGATTGATGATACTGAATACAATTAGTACAATTTTCCAAAACAGTGGTTGGATGAAGAACAAGCAGCCGACTGTAACAAGAAGTGCCAAAATGCACCATAATATAATTAGAAAGTTTCTCATATCTTTTTACAATAAAGCCATTATTAAGTATGCTTATGCTGTGTAAATTGTCTTGGTTTTGCTAATAGTTGCAGTCCCATGAGTAGATGTCCTTGCTCTTACTTCTGCTGTAATTGGTGAGCCAAAAGATGCAATATCCTCTACTCTAATTGCCCCCTGTGGTGTTGTTTGCCAATGCCCATTTTCATCACCATAAATTGTCAAATTGGAGTGTGCTGGTACTTCGAAAGAAGCCCAATTAGCAGGTGGCTGATTAGTCCAAATGGCATCTGTGGTTGTTCCTGTCACAATACCATACACAGTTACTGTTGATGCAGTTGAAGATATGTTTGATAAAGTCATTTGAACAGTCAAATCACCTATTGTAGAGTGAACATTCATACTGCACTGGTTGGTTATATACAACCCCAGATAATCTTCCATTGTCTGTGTTCGAATCTCAAATGTTCTGTATGTTCCATCACAGGGGTAATATGCACCATTGCCACCCCTTCTATGGATTGCAAGGCAAGTTTCAAATGTTCCTGTAACAGATGTTGAACCAGTTATTCTGCCAGTGTCAACTGTGAATTGTGTCAGTGCTGTTGGTGTTGATGCACTTGTGTTGTGAGTGCCTTTCTTTCTCCAGAGAATAACATATTCACCGGAATTAAACTCACCCATATCCTTTGGATTGATTTCAGCATTTGCATTATAGTTATTGGATTGGGATGGAGCATCCTTTGAAAGATTTCTGGCCACCAATTGATACACTGGTGCTCGATAACCATCAACTCCAGGGGTATTATAATCCAAGGACAATGGCTGGAATGGTGATACTGCCTGATGGTTATATCCTCTGAAATCACCCAATCTGGCTGGATAGTTGGCTGATGGAATCCATTTTTCATAGTTTCATGCAGTTCCGGTAGAGGCAATAGTCAGTGCTTCATCCTCTGTCTCACCAAAACATACAGGTGTACCACTAGTGCCATCTGAAAATTCAAACCCATAGTTGGATGTAGCCATTACACCAGTCAATGCTGAATAAGAATCTGCCAGAACATTACCAGTGTGTTTGATTGGTTTGCATGCACTCCATTTGTTGATGCTGTTTACCTGCACTAAATCTGATAGGGTACAATATGGCAGAGAATACTCTATGTTTGTCATGAAAACACCCAAGGCACAGTGTACAGCACTCATAGTAATTCCAGTTGTATCTAAACTCATATTTTTATCTTTTTATAAAAAGTTATTTTTTGGTAAGGCATTAAGTACCTGTTGGTGTTATTGTCAGTGTGGCAGTAGCATTAACATTGGTGAAAGTAATTGTGATTGGTGTTGTGATTTTTGTCTTACATAAGACATCAACATCATCACCACTCCATCCTTCTGATTTTGACAGTGACACTCTTGATGAATATAATGATGGAATTGATGCTGTCCAGTGTGTTGAACCACCACCACATTCAATATAAACATTAGTTGTTTCACCTGATGCAAGTGACTCTTCATAACTGGTTTCACCATTGACAGTAATCCAATATATACTTGCTCCGGCAACTTGGCTCACAGAAACTGTGGCAGGAGTAGCAGTTGAGTTCCTATATGTTACAGTACCTCTTCTTGCAGCAGCCCCTGCTGATTGTGCTGATACCTTGATTTGGGTTGTTGTTGCTGTAATCCAAGTATTGGTGTTGGTAATTGTTGGTGTATCATTAACTGGTTCAGGTTCAGTATAATCTGTTGCTGTATCATAAGGGGTACTTGCTGTTCTGCTTATAACATCTCTATATGTTGATGTATAAACAGTTGTTGTAGCACTAACCATATAGTAATTTGATGTGATTGCTGTTGTTCTATCATGGGTTGCAATGACTGTGATGGTGGTTGAACTTGCTCCAGATGAAGTAAATGAAATACTGGTTTTGTTCACACTAACATTATAGTTGTCATTTGTGACAGAACTGCTGGCAAATGATGATGTGCTTGATGTGGTTGTTGTTGTACTTACCACAGCATTCTCCTGTTGATACACTGGCTTGCTGTCACTACCGGAATTACCACCATATGATACAGAAACAGTCAAAGTACCTATTTCTTGTCTTGGCTGTACACTATCTTCCAAGTCATACCCTCGAACAGAATTAAAACTATAACTGGTACTGCTGCTGCTTACTGTTGTTGATGTTGGTGCTGTAGCATTTGATGTATAACTCCAATAGCCATTCCTCTGACAACTGAATTTACCACTATTGATTATACCACCAGATGCTGGGATATCTGCTGGTTGAACAAGATTGATGGTAAGAGCAGTGTATGTAGGTGAAGTGCTTCTTCTGTTTGCTTCCTGTTCTACTACCACCCTCTGTTCTCCACTCGCACCGGATATGGTTGCTTTTGCACACAGATAACCGACTGTTCTAGAATAGCCAGTTGTTGTGCCTCTGGTATCAGCACTCACACTCTTGTTCCAAGTAATAGTGCCAGTTTCTGTTGAGGCACTACCCCAAGTTGGATTGGAAACAGATGTTGATGTTGAAGTGGCAGCAGTTGCCTTTGATGTATATGTAGAGTATCCTTGAAGCAAGCCATCAACTATTGTTGTACTAGCCACACTGCCACCAGATGCTGCTATTGCAGTAGGTGGAACAAGTGAGAATGTCAGAGCAGTATATGTTGTGGATTCAATTCTGTTGGCTGCTTGAATTACCTCAACACTGATTGTGTTCGATGTCAAGCCACTCCAAATTGCCTTGCCAGTCAAGGTGCTTGCTGTTGTTTCATTTGATACCTGTGCTGGCTTGGCTGGGATGTTTGTATTTCCACTCCATGATACAGTAACTGTTGGTCCTGTCTCTGTGTAGGCAGTGGCTTTTGATGTGTATGTCACATATCCTGTTGCCTTTGCTGTGATATGTGATGATGAAGGAGGACTGACTGTACCACCAGATGCAGCAACACCAATCTTCTCTACATCACAGGTAATGGAAAGAACTGTATATGCAGTAGCCACAACAGAGTTTGCACCCTGCTTTACAGTAACAGAAGCATTTGATACCAGAACTGATGGTGCTAAATCTGAATTATATGTTGCCTTGGCATATAGAGTACCAGCATTTGTTTCATTTGATGCCACTGCTGGCTTTTGACTGGCAGTCACACCAGTTCATGCCATAGTAACATCATTGGTTATATCCCATGTACCATTTACTTTGTCAGTTTCTCCACCACTCATCCAACTCTTATAGGTATAACCTTTACCAGCCACAGAATATGAACAATTGTTTACAGAACCACCAGATGCCGGAATGACAGATGGTGTTCCAAGTGTCAAGGTGATTGATGTGATTGCTGTAAGTACCTCATAGGAATCTGCTGGTTGGCTCCAAGGTATTGTTGCACTCAAACTACTGTTGTCTTGTGCGATTGTGATTGTACCGGACTTCGATGTGGTATTGTGTGCATTTGAACTGATTGATGATGGACTAGCCACATAAGGAGCAGGAGCACCTACAACCTTTACATTGTTGTCTGTGTAACCAGTATATTTGCTGGTGACTTTTGATGCAACCAAAGAACCAACATTTGAAGTACCATTGACAGGAATGGATATTGAACCAGATGCAGTAAGTACATAATCTTTTCTATCATATGATATATTACCCCCTGCCACAATCCTATAAACAGGTGTTGAGCCTACTTGGATTTTGGTATAGGTAGTATTACCTCTTTTTATTTTGCTGTTTATAACTGATGTTGTTGCCATTAAGTTCCAAAGTATATTGTATCTGATGCTGAACCAAGAGAACCCACAACAATTTTATATCCACCCCATTTGGTAGAATCTGCTGCTGTCTCTGTCTTGCCAAGTTTATTACCAAGTGCTGTATCCAAGGTTGATTTGGTATAGTTTGCTGATGATGTACCAAGTGCTGATGCATAACCTGCTGTCATTTGTGCATGAGTACCTGCTGTGATACCAGTCACAGAAATGATACTGTTTTGTATTGCTATGTTCGCTCCGGCAGAATAGGTTGTTCCAGCACCACCTTCAATTGTAATGTTACCACTACCAAGGATGCTTTGATTGTTAATAGTTTTAATGTTTGTACCACTCACCAGTTTATCTTGCTTGGTTTCTGTGAGTCCTGTTATTTTATCATTCAACACTTTTCCTTGGTAAGCAGATAAAGCATGTGTGGTAGCGGTTGTTCCGGTTGATGTCAGATTATTGATAACAGATAGGATTCTTGATTGAGTACCACCAGAACCATAAGAAGATACTTCTTCAAGTGCTATGACACTGCCAGAAACAGTTCCACCTGTCTTGTCATATTTGTTTGATATTACCTGCCATGTAGGGTTGCTGATGCTGATTGTATTTGCTGTATTGATGGTGATACCACTACCTTCATAGTAGGTTGTTCCACCAGTACCTTCTCCACCCTGAATAGTTATATTACCACTACCAAGGAGGCTTTGATTGTTGATGGTTTTTATATTCTGGTTTATGCCACTATCATACAACTTATCTTGCTTTCCACTGATTTTATCATCCAATATCTTACCCTGAATGGCTGACAAAGCATCATAGACATTGGTACTACCATTAAGGTTATTGATAACAGATAGGATTGATGATTTAGTGCCACCAGTACCATAGGCAGCAACTTCTTGCTCTGCGAATACAGAACCATAGACAGTGCCACCAGTTTTATCATACTTGTTGTTGATTGTACCCCATGTGCTGTCTGATATGGAAATTGTATCAGAGGATATTGTAATACCAGTTCCGGCATTATAGGATGTTCCACCAGTACCTCCACCACCTTGGATGTCGATGTTTCCTTCTCCCAAGATAGATTGGTTGTTAATGGTTTTTATGTTGACACCACTAATCAAAGTATCCTGCTTTGTAGTGTTTAGTATCCTACCTTGATTGGCTGAAAGAGCATCGGTTTGTGAGGATGATGATAGGTTGTCAATAACTGATTGTATTCTTGATTGTGTGCCTCCTGTACCATATGCTGATACTTCTTCAAGAGCAATCACTGACCCTGAAACTGTTCCACCTGTCTTATCATATTTATTGTCTATTAATTGCCAAGTTGAGTTGCTGATGCTGATGGTGTTGGCTGTATTGATGGTGATACCAGTACCCTCATAGTAGGATGTACTACCAGTTCCTTCACCACCCTGAATTTGGATGTTGCCCGGACCCTGCAAGGATTGTCCATTGATGGTTTTAATGGTTGCTTCCTTGCCATCTGCTGTTACCCAGATAATTGTATCTTGCTTGCCAGTAATAGCATTATTCAGAAGCATACCTTGCCTTGCAGACAAAGCATCATACTGGCTGTCTGTTTCAAGATTATCTACCACAGATTGGATTGATGATTGAGTACCACCAGTGCCATGTGCTGATACTTCCTTAACCGAATAAAAATTCTCATTGGCTTGGATGTAGGTATTTGCTGTATCACCTGTGAGAGTAAACAATTCTCTTGCATAGGCATCATTGGCTCTTTCCATCACCCAGCCATCAACCAGTTCTCCATCCACATATCCTGCTTCCAATCTATATGTAAGGAAAAACTCATCACCTGCCTTGATGTATGAATCTGCCGGAACATTTTCTCCAACAACAAGTGGTTCTCCATTTTCAAGGAAAACAACTTTGGTTGTGGATGTAACAGCAGTATTTTCTGATGCAATACCAATATCAAGGGTGTTCAATTGGTTTGCTTCAGCAGGGCCAGTTGAAAACTTAACCTTAATGCTTATGCCATTAAACAATGACTCCAAGTCAGAGATACCTTCAATTGTCCAAGTTCCGGCAGTATCTCCTGTTGATGTTGTCCATGCCCTTAAATAATTAGATGAACCACCTGAACCTGTACCACCAGCAGCACCAGCAGTTGAATTTGATGTTGTACCGGAATATTGATTTGGGTAATCCCCATATTTATTCCTTGATTTGTTAGGTATGTATAATTGTGTAAAAGAAATTGCCATTGTCTATTATTTTATCTCAATTATGTTAAGTGTCTGCTTTGAATCCCTATAGTCAATCTCACAGCCATTCCATACAAACTTCTTCCCTTGCCAGTAAGCATCATAATACTTAATGAATGGATAGCAATACATATCTTGCACTAACTGTTCTTTGATTGTCTGTGTGCTGTATTGGTTGATGTATCTCTCAATAAGATTCTCTTCTGGTTTCCTTGGCACATTGGATTGGTATGTTTCTGTCACAGATGTAAGAAAACTATTGGTAAGAGCATTACCTACAGTGCTGTAACTGATTTTACCCTTGCCTGGGAATGTTGTGATTTTGAGAGTGATTTCTTGAAGTTCATTTACAGAGTTTTCATCAATGACACCACTATCTTCACCACCATATACAACATCACTGTCTTTCTGTTCCTCATCCTGTTTGTTACCTATCTTGATGCTGAAATCAGAAATCCAACACCAGTTATCTTGTTCTCCGGCAGAGTTTGCTTTAGGCCCACCACCATTAATGTGATTTATCCAAGGTTGTGGGATAAGTTCAAAATGTATCGGCTCATTCAAGTCAATTTCGCCACCAAGAACAATCTTATACCCTTTCAAGCCAGTCCAGTCACTCCAAGGAATATTATTCAATACAGGCTTCTTATCATTCCAGTTATCTCCGGGCCTGACTTTTTTCTCATGTCCGAATATACCAGACAGTACAGTATATTCAATTTCATTTGATTGGAGTGATACTGGAAAAGGTGTTTTGGTTGTAGTCCACTCTGTGCCATTCCACCATTTATTGCCGATGCCAAAATACATCATTAAGAATGGCCTGTTGTTGATAGTGCCTTGCCCTGTGAGTATCTTTCCTTGTTCTATCTCCCAATCAGGGTTGATATAGTTTCTGTCTCTGTATCTTTCAAATGTTCCATCAAAATATATTGCCACATAAGTATTGGCACTGTCTGTGATGAATGGATTGACATAGCCATCAACCAGTTTGAATACAGTTGGGAATGCTGCATAGTTTTCTTTATTAAACTCTGTCCAAGGTTCATCCCGCCACTGTGCATTATGCCTACCAAGCAATATGTATTTGGATAAATTCAAACTGCTGCTTATTTCATAGTTGGTAGCTCCAGTATCCAAGATTGGTTCAGAGCCATAATCTACAATAGTGCCACCAATATAATCTCTGGTTACACCAGTTGCTGCTTTCTGTGCTTCTGATAGAGTTACAAGAGTCTTATTTGTTTTGTCATAGTACAAACTTTGATAGTTTTTGTTATCATACATCCTATTGTAATATCTGTACAGATTGTCCTGTGCATCATATCTTCTGTTGTCTGTTTCAAGCCACCCAGGGTCAGAGGTGTAGTAAACAGGAGCATATCTGGTGTCACCAGTAAACCCATGTTTCTTGATGTCAATATTGTCTGATACAACTGGTATTTCCTTGATAACAGTACCACCATATCTGTTGGTTAAATCATCATCATCAAAAACATCAGGAATGAAATATTCAGGGAAATAGAAATTATCTTTCACTGTTGCCTTATTGTATATTGGCTCAAAACTAATGCTATTGCTGCTGCCCCTGTAAGTATCAGCACCGATTGTTTTGGCTCCCAGCAAATGTATCTCTGTATGGGAAGCATAATTGTTTGATTTATGATACCTGCTCACATATAAATCTTCTGTTGAATGGAAAGATTGGTAATCTATAAAATAGAACATTTCATTCCACTGCAATACAGTCAAGCCAAGATACTTGCATATCTCTTCAAGCACCTCATCTATTTTCCAAGGTTCATCACTATCAGAGGTGTAAAAGTTCTGCTCTGATATTTTTAGATGTTCCGGCAACAAAACTGTATTACCAAGTTTTTTAGTCCTAGGCCAGTAGAAACCTTTTATCTGTCCGGCTTCATCACAAGCCATAGTAATAATATCCTTGAAAGTAACAATCTGCCTCTTCTCACCAACAGTGTGATAATCCATATACTGCAAGGATGCAAGACAGTCAGATGCCTCCAACTCTATTGTCTCCAAACAGTTCTCATAACCCTGACTATATGTAGTCGGTTTGAGATAACCACACCAAGCAACAGCAGGGTCTGCTTCATCCAAAATATCATACAATATAACTTTAGTCCCCTGTGCATAAGGTGAATAGACATCCTGCAAATAGCCATCATTAACCACACTGATTGTGGCTGTTGATATTACCTTTGGTTCAAATATGGTTGATGGGGTGTTGTATCTGACAACAAAAGGTTGATTGCCGGATAGGTGTACCTCTGTGAATGCAGTTGAACTAGCATCACCAATAATATCCACCTGGTAGGGGATGCAATCTAAACTCTTGAAAAATCCTCTGTAATTTGCCATTCGAATCTTTTCTATAAAAAGAATAAAACTGGTATGGCAAAAAATAAGAGGGATTTGTTAACCCCTCTTATCCTCTAATCTTATTATTGTAATTACCGATTGCACCAACCAAATCTGAACCTCTGATTTTGAATTGGACTTCTCCACCTCCAAAATTTCCAGATTTGATTGCATTGAACAATGTCCCTTGGTCATGTTTCGACAAAATCATTTCGCCGGAGTTCACTCTCGCAAGTTGCTTATCACCAGTGAAACTATGTCCAGGAACTATGCCACCATTTGCATACTTGTTCATCGAACCCAATGCAGCAACAATAGCAGCCATATTTGCAGCCAAAGCAATCAAGTTATATGGCCAAGGGACTTCTTGGGCATTTGCTGTACCAGCAGCAATTGCTTCACCTGCTTCTGCACTTGCAGCCACTTGTGCTGCTCCGGCTTTTGTTGCTTGTGCTGTTGCAGCCATAGTTGCTTCTGTAACCTCTGCTGTACCAAGAGCATTAGTAACTGCAATTTGTTTTTCTTTGTTATCCAGTTCTTTGTTTGCCAATACTTCCTTGGCTCCGGCAAGCATATTGCTGACTTCTGATAGTTTGTTGAACATGTCAACAAGTCCTGTAATGGTATCGAACACCTGAACAATCTGGTTGAATACAGCCATTATCTGTTCCCATGCAGATGCATCAGGGTTGTTCATGGTTTCAAACAGATTCTTGGTAGATGTCACCAACCTGTCCATAGCAGTAGCAGTAGATTTGATACCATTTGCCATACCATCGAACATCTGTTTTTCATAGGAGGAAATATCCTCTTGCAACTGTGCTATTGATAACTTTTCATTTAAATCGCTTGTTTCCTTCTGTGCCTGTTTCAACAAAGATGAAAATTTCTTCAAATCTCAATTTGCTACAGCCCAACCATTTTCAATTGCTATATTTGCTGCATTAATATTATCTTCAAGTTCATCTATCTGTTTGTTTATGACATCCAACTCACCGGATATCTTATCAGATTCAGATAACTTATAATCAAAAGTAGTATCTCTCTTCCCTCTGACACCCTTTCCTTTAATGGAAGAATAATAATCTTTGACATTGGTTAATGTCTTATTCATATCATCCTTCATTTTAGCAATTCTTTCTGCCTCTGCTTCGGCTGCTGCTGCCTCTGCTTCGGCTGCTGCTGCATCTAATGCTGCCTGTTTGATTTCTCTGAACTTACCAGTAATCTCATCAAACCACTCTCCCTCACCAATATCATTCAATGCCTTTTTAAAGTCATCAAAAGCAGTAATTGCCTCAAAGGTTGATACAACAATTTTATCAAGTTCCTTCTTATACTCTTCCTCTGTATAAGCACCTGCCTTGAATTGATTTTCAAGTTCTTTGAGTGCTTCTTTCTGTTTCTTGATAACCTTTGACAAATCAGATTCTTTTGGCTCCGGCTTTGGTTTAGTTGTATCTTGTAGTTCTTTATATGCAGTTCTTGTTTCATCCTGTCTAGCCCTTGCCCTATTAAGTTTTTCTTGTGCTGCTGCTTGCTGTTGGTATAATCTGATTACCTTGAAAGCATTAGGAAGTGCCTTTTCAGATTGTTTATCAAGTTCTACCTGAATATCTGCCAATTCTTCCAATGCTTGTTCTTCTGCTCTTGCAGCATATCTAAATTGTTCTACCTTTTTAAGTAAATCAAACCACTCACCAACCTTCTTCTTAATATCATCAAGATTGTTGCCTGTAATCTTTTCATTGATACCAATGGATTCCATCAACTCATTGATTTTATCAAGATAGTTTAGCCATTCAGCACTCCCGGCTTCACCTTTTTCATAGAGTTTTTCCAAATCCCTTATCCAACCTTGTATTTCTATTTCTTGGAGGGAACTTGCTTTTTCATTAATTTTATTGAACCCTTCTTCAAACTCTTTGACTTCTCTCCTTGCTGCTATTATCTTCTTGGTAAAATCAACCATAGCACCAACCATAGCACCGATGGCTGCAATAGCAGCAGCAAAGCCAAATGTTGCAAGTGCTGATTTAAGTGTTGTAACAACACCTTTCAAGGCAAAGCCAATACCATTAATTGCTTTATGCCATTTACCAGTAACACCATGTATGGCATTGGTTTCAGTTTTTATCTGTTTTTGAACATCAACAATGGCTTTGTAATCCTTATACATCGGTGCATCACCACCTGTTCTATAGCCAAGATATCTCATTCGGCTTTGGTTTTTTCCCTCCATAGGGTCAAATCCATATTTTTGTTTAAACCCTCCTGATAATCTACCCAAATCTTTTTCAAGTTTGTCGATGTTTTTCTGTACACCACTGGCATACTTATCCCACTCTTTTAACCCTTTATCAAATGCCTTGGTAAGTTTAACACCACCAAACAAACCACCAAACAAACCTGCTATTGTGTTAAAATTGGTTCTTAACTGATTTAAGAAGGAAGTGGTGAGTTGGAGTATTTTCTTGTAAAGATTTTCAAAACCGGAACTATCAACAAGTTTAATCCAAGCATTTCTCAACTCATTCTGTGCAAGTTGGAGTGAGTCAGTGTTTAATACTTTGGTGACTTTATCCAACTCTTTTGCTAACTTTGGTAGAGCATCTGAAGCCAGAACTTCACCATTCTTCATCATCTTATCCAACTCTGCATTTGACACACCAATTGCCTGTGCCATCAAACCAAATACACCGGGAAGGTTGTTACCCAATTGCCTTCTCAACTCCTCACTGGTTACTTTACCTTTACTGAACATTTGTTCAATAGCCACCATCATCTGCTGGGTTCTGTCACCAGACATATGGAAGAATGTTGCAGCCCTTGTCAAACTTTCAAATACATCCCTCTGTGTTGCCATGTTGACATTTGCTGTTGATGCAGCAGCAGAGAACTTGGCAAAACTGTCTGTAAGTGTTACAATATCCTGTTTATATTTCTTTGCAAGTCCATCAAGATATTTCAGATTGTCTGCAAAATTATCTACTGTGAGTGATGCAGTATTAACACCATCGGTAAATGTTGCTGTTTCCCTACTGACATTCTCCAAGGTGGCTCTTGCAGTTGATAATTCCAAAGCAGTTTTTCTCATACTGCCAATCAACTGTGTAAAGCCAAGCCCTGCACCAAGTGCCCCTGCAAACCCCATGAAAGATGTTTTGAGAGTACCTAATGTTCTTTTTACATTTGCTGCTTCCTTCTTAAACTGTTCAGCATTCAGTTTCAAAGCAGCTTTAAAAGTTTGATTTGTTCTTGCCATATTTAATTCTTATCCCATAATTTATTCAATGCTTCATTTATCCCATTCATCAGGATTTCAAGTGCTTTTTGTCCCTGTGATTCTACAGTGGAAGTCCAGAACAAACTACCTTTAACCTTACCCCTGTAATATCCTTTCTTGGTGTATCTTTCAGCAGTACCCCTATCCACCAAGTGTGCTGCATTACCACCACCTTTTTCTTTTTTGGTGCTTCTTTTAAAGCCGGAGTAACCAACAGGGCCTTTATTCTTTTTGGCTTTGAGAACCTTTACACCCATTGATTTATATAATCTTCCTTTTGATTGTTCAGGGTGCAGTATGGTTGCCACAAGTTTTTGCTTACCGGATTCTGTTAGCAATTTTGAACCATCTTTCAAAGCAGAATTAATTACTGCTTGCTGCTCAACCTCTGTCAGTCCGGCAAGTTTATTCATAAGTTGCTGGTAGTCCTTATCATCAAGGATTAAGGTGAAATCTACTGAACTAATTTGTGCCATTTTGTTTTCTTGCTTCTTCTTGTTGTTTAAAGAATGCCTTGATAGCATCTTGTTTTGCCTTCAAATCATCCATTGCTTTCTTATTCTGGCTTTCCTTCTCCCAAGGGAACTTGATAAGTGCTTGTGGATTTTTAACTTTCTTGCTGTCTATCAATGGGCTGATACCAACATAAGTCCACAATCTATCCAATTCAAGTTCTTCTCTTTTTCTATCTTGTACTGCTTCAAGAAGCCCATCCAACTCCCACAATTGCATTTCATTTACCAAGTATTGGTAGTCGATGCCATTTGCTGCCAGATAAGTGATTGCTCTGGTTAACTTAACTGGTTCACTATCTTCTTTTGCTTCCTCTTTGTCCTGAAAGTCAGATTTGAATTGTTTGATGTAACCCATCAAATTATCAACCTTGTTTGTCAACCATCTAGCAAACTTGGCATCTTCCCACATGAACATGAAACCATCAAAAGTGATATTGAGAGAATTGGATGTAATGAAAATGCAGTATATGAACTTAATCATTTCTTCCTCGCTCATACTCATCCTCATGAATGAATGATTCACCATTCTCTCAAATAACAGTATAGCCTTGAAAGTTAGTTTGATTTTATAATCTTTGTAATTCATTTTTTATTTATAAAGACAGGAGTGGGTATGGCAACAAAAAAGGGCTACCCCCATTGGATAGCCCTGCCTCTTCAAAACCTAATTACTAGTTGGTGCGGATTTCACCGGAACCAGTGATGGTAATTGAGCAAGATGCAACTTCATCATTACCTGCTTCCAAAGAAAGAGAAGTAATAAGTCCTTCGCCCCAAGCAACTACTTGAGTATTGTCAATTGCAAAGGTGTTGTTCTCGCAAACAGTGTCACCATCTGATACTGGCTGTGCCATTGCTCATCCAATGCTGTCTCCTTCAACCATGTCAGCAAGAAGTGCATCAAATGAATAAGCACCCTCTTTGGCAGTGTAAAGAGCATCAGCACTTACAGTGTATGAGTTCTTACCTGCAAGATTTGAGTTCCATCTGCAAGACATCTTGTTACTAGTATCAATTGTTTCACCATCTACTTGAAGTGAGCAAGAGGTAGCGAAAGCCAGCACATTAGTGTTTGCTGATGTGAATGAACTTGCAGCAGTGATTGCTGTGCTTGGTGTAAAGACATACAAGAAGATGTCATTACCATTCACCAAATCTTTGTTTACATTATAAGTCATTGTTGTATATATTTTTGTGTGTTATTATTTTATATTGAACATTAGAACTTCTATATATTTAAAGTCCTCGAAAGTTTCATTTGAGTCAGCCAAATCAATTGTTATTTTGGCTTCCCCTAGCCGATGTTGTCCAATAAGTGCTATGTCAACAGCTTGTGCAATATCTACTGCTCTGTCATAATTGTCTGATAAGATGGTTATAGCCACCGAACATTCATCCTCATAGACACCCATCTTCACACTCTTTTTGCTGTAGTGCATGCGGTTATAGACAATACAATCTCCATCAACATTCTCCGGTATGACAAGTGGATAAATGTTGTTTCCCACATAACCAACAATTGTCTCATCTGCCAAAAGGATGTTCCTGATGTCAGCACCAATTTTCCATTTCTGATAGGAGTTAAGTCCTTGGTTAAAGCAGTTAGTCATTTATCTTTGCAATTTTAATTGTCATTTCATTATCCTGTGGGAGTTCATCAATGGAGGTTATTCTATACCTCTCATTTCTGTACACTACAATATCAGTTTCCTTGATTTCTTTGCGGTATCTGATTTTAAATGTTAATTCAGTCAGGTGGAATAGTTCATCAGCATCAACAGCATATGACTCCTTGTTCTTCATCCTGTCAGCAAAACACCTCATATACTTTTGCTCTTCGACTGTCTTGAAACCTGACTGCCCTTGGGTTTCCACTATGTGGTAAAAATCCAATCTTGATGTAAGTGTTCCGGCAAATATTGTCATTTTAGTTCAAGTAATTTTTATATAAGTCAATTAGATACTCATAGTTATATGGGAGTTTTTGTGTTTTGATGCCGACAGTTTCCCTATTTTGGTAGAGATTGCCTATCATCAGCAATGCTGACTGAACAAGGGGGGCTGGGAGACAGCCCCCATTATTCTCTGCCAGTTTATCGAAATCTTCATTGACATGCACTCTCACTGCTTGCTCGGCAACATCTATCAAACCAAGGATGTATTCATCATCATCGGTGAAATCCGGTTCGACATTCAAATGCTGTTTTGCTAAATCAAGTGGGATGAACATATCTAATAATTGTTTAGGGGGTTATTATTCGAAGATTTCAAGTGCGATTCGCTCACCGCGAAGTTTGGCATCACAAAGGAAGTTAACCACAAGGCGAACCTCATTGTAGATTGCTCTAGAAACTGTGTCAACAGTAATTTCAATACCGGACCAAGTAGCAACTGCCAAATCTCTTGGATTCATGCAGATGATACCCTTGCTCTCAACAGAGTTGGAAACCACTGCCTTATAGCCATCAACTTCACCAGCATTCCAAACCATCTGGAGTCCTGAAGCCATTTGAGTGCCTTTGAGAGCATATTTGACTTTAGGGTTGGCGATGAACATAAAGTCAACACCATTCTTTTCCTCTACTGCGGATTCGAGTTCGAGAACTGATTCATAGTTGATGTCAGAGAGTGAATTACCAGTCACTACACCAGATGCACTGAACAAACCAGCAGGTTCATCAGTTGTGCCAGTACCACTACCAAAGACAGTTTTGTCAAACTTTTCAGCAATTGCTTCTGCTAAATCTCTGATAAGAATTGACTCTGCATCATTTGAATCTTGTGCCAAGAAGGTTTTGGAGATGTCAACATAGGCAGTCAATCTCTTTGGTTTGAGAACCACTTCACTGAAAGTTCCTGCTCCATCAGTAGCAGCACTCACCTCGCCTTTCCATCCAACCTGGCTACCCGAATAGCGCGGGATTGATATATCCCCGACAGCTGAACCAAACCAAGTAGCACCAATCTTACTCATCACACTCGCATTGCGGATAGCAACATCAAGTCCTTTCTTTTCCTCCGGCACATTGTAACCACCCTGTGCATCTACACCAGCAACAATGTCAGAGCGATAGTTAATGGTGTTGGAGTTTTTCATCATTGCTCTTTGCTCATCAGGAATGTTGCCATTAACAACATTGTTGATAGCATCAACTAATCTAATTTCTTTTGCCATTTTCTTTGTTTCTTTTACTTTATTATTTTCTTTGATTTCTCTGTTTTCTTTTTCGATTTCTGCAATCTGTGCATCAATCTCATCAATCTTTGTTCTGATTTCAACCAGTTTGGCATTCTCTGCTTCTTCAAGTTTTCTTTCAGCAGAAGCATTAACCAGATTGGTTAACTCTTCCTGTAGATTGAGTTTGTTTTCTTTAAGTTCAAGGATTGTCATTTCTAAATATCTTTAATTACTTATTAAGCATTTTGATTGTCATCTACTTTCATATATGACTTGTATTCCTCCATCAACTTGTTGTGTGCCTCTTGGATTTCTCTATCTTCCTGCTCTTTCATCTTCCTCTCATTCTCCAGTTTTTCCTCTTCCAATACCTCTGCAAACCTCTTGCAACTGGCACTTGTCTGTGGATATGCCGGAGTGTCAACCAGTGAGAGGTCATAGAGTTTTCCAAACTTGTCAATGGTCCTGATGTATGAGCCATCTTCTTGTTTAGCCCATCTATCTTCCAATACAGTAAAAGCAAAAGAACATTGGTTCAAATCTCCATTAATCATATGCTCTAGAACCTCATCAGACAATGCTGTGTGTGGAGCATTAAAATTGAAATAAACACCATCTTCCCTTACTTCAATATTGAGAGTACCTTTGCCATTTCTGCTTCGAGCAAGATAACCCCTGCTTCTGTCATGATTGTACAACATGAAGATGTCTGATTGCTCAATAACACCATCAACTGCTGAAGGTGAAATCTGTTCTCTAAAGCCACCTAAATCTTCTGACAATTGATTGAATACAATGGCTGTACCTTCAATTTTTCTGTCCTCTGAACTTCTAATCTCTGTATTGAGAGTTCTAATTTCCTTTTCCATTTTCTATTTATTGTTAATTAACTTATTGCTTGAACTGTCCATCCAGAAAGTCCAATTCCACTATTTTTCCAAGTTGTATATGTTTCAACTGCTGATGCCGGACAATAGATTGTACCATCTGGAACATAATAGAATTGACTACCACCACTTAATTGTGGAGGGGTTGTGCCTAAAAATCTTAATTCAGTCAAAATGGTATCCCTTTCAAACACACTAGAAAGCATTAATTCTACATCTGCTCCAATTGTTACAGAGGTTAAACTTGTACATTGTGCAAAAGCATAACCAGCAATGGTTGGACAATTAACTGTTACAGTAGTCAATCCGGTACAATTTCTAAACTGATTACCATTACTTCCAGTATCATCCATTGTTGTGAGGTTCAAAGTCACAGAGGTTAAAGAACTGCAATTGTAAAATGCTTCTCTGCCTAACACTCTTACATTTGTAAAATCAAAGGAAGTTAAGGCACTACAATTTCTGAAAGTAGCATAAGGTATTGTTTCTGCATTCAACCCAACCACACTTTGTAATCTATAACAATTACCAAACATTGTATCAGGAATTACAACAGGTGTTGATGGATTGAAAGTAACACCAGTTAAATAATAACAGTTGCCAAAAGCACCATCAATGTTAGACACTTTTGTTAAACCAGTCACATTACTTAAATCAACTGATAACAAATCTGGTTTGGCAGCAAACAATAACCCAAGAGCAGGAGTATAAGCACTAGGCCCATACAGTACCATAGTACCACCAGTTGTGGCATCATAATCATTTTTAATAAGCCCAAACCCATAACTATTGTAATCTGACAGTGAGTTTCTAGCCACAGATATCTTTGTGCCACCTGTTGTGGTGTATGAAACAGTAATGCTAGGGTATTTGTTTTCAACTGTTAGTATGTTACCGGAAATTGGGATACTTCCCCATTTACATGTTGTACCCAGTGGTGTGGTAGAAGCAGTCCAAGTTTCAGCCATAATAGCAGGAATCTTTATACTACCGGAACACCCATTGAAATGATTGGTGTTTTGGAGATTTGAAATAGCCCAAGTATCTGAAAAATCCCATTCAGTACAACCAGTATTGTTGAGGAATATTGAATAACCAGCAGTAGTAAATTGATTGCCAATATTGCATGCTTTTTTGAAGGTGTATTTTGGGATGTCATGACAGTTAGCAAATGAATTGGATGCTACCGAATCACCTGTTATGACAATAGGTATTGATAGTTTAAAGCATCCATTAAATGCATATTCATTGACATTACCAAGAACCAAGTTTTCAATTGTTTCAAGTTTACTGGCTCCCCGGAAACATTCATTACCAATTGATGTTACACTATCTGCATTGGTTACTGCTGTTAAGTTAGTAGCACTTTTAAAACAGGCAGCACCAAATGTAGTGACTCCTGTATGAAGGTTTACATATTCTAGGTTTTTACAATCATTAAATAAATAACTTCTGATAGTGGTTACACCACTTGGAACAGTGAAACCTGTAAGAGTACCATCAACCAATCCATTTATCTCATCACCACCACCAGAAGGTATGCTTGATACAAGTTGTGGGTATCCATCAAGAGTTGTGGCTGTATCCACAGTCACACCCTTTGCCTCCAAAGCAGATTTGATTCCGGCTTTGGCTGTATTTAATCTTTGTATTTCTGTTGCTACACTCATGGTATATTAGATATTTGAGAGCAGGGTTTCGATATCCCCCACAACATTATTCACATAATCTTTGGTTGCTGGTTCAACCCACTGTCCAGCCATCATGGTATAAGGCACTTGAACAATTTCATATACAGCAGTTTCAATATAGAGAGGATAGAGATTTGGAGTAGAACCTCCTTGCAGATATCTACTGATATTGGTAGCATCTGAAGGGAATGTGAAAGTAATTACACTGCCATCCCATGATGTTTTACTCTGGCTTGTTGTCCCAAGTATGTTGTACCACTGCCCTGTGTTGTCACATCCTATCTGGAAGAAATGATTAACTTCACTTACTTTATACCACACACCAACCTCTAACCTATTTGTCATACTGGTGTCAGCACTGAATGTAAATGACTGCCCTGGGGTAATCCCACCACTTTCTGCCATATAAGCAAAATCATTAAATGAGATTGCAGATACAGATGAAGAACCAGTATCTACTTGCTGAAGGATTGTGACATCACCTTCACTACCACCAGTTGGTAAAGTTGTGGAAGCAGCAAATCTTGTCTGGGAGTTCCCTGAAAGCATTTGGATTCTGCTACTATTGTTCATGGTTACTGCACAAATGGTGTCGATTCTTTGATTGGCGGATTGTATGCTACCATCAACTGAACCAATCTTATTATCAACATCCTTTAATGTGGCATACTTGTCAAGTTTTGTCCACTCGCCATTCTGGTAGTAGTACTTGATGTTTGAGCCATATTCCCTAAACTTATAAATAGCATCAGGGTCTTCAAGATTGAAATCCCATCGGTTTGATTCGATGTTGATGGAGGCAACATTTGCAGGGACAGCCACAGACATAGTTTCAGCAGTGATTTCAACCCAGTCCCAATCTATGAAACCATAAACAGTTCCGGCACTGTCAACAGATATGCCCAATGGATAATCATCATTGCCATCATTTATGTAGATGATGATTTCAAGTTTATCATCTGATTCATACTCGATGTTATGCTGTTCGATGTTCTGCAATACAAGTTGCTGCTCAAACTGCTCTGCATCGAATGATATTTCAACATTATATCCTGCTCTGTCTTTCCACCATTCAGTATCATTAAAACTAACATCCCATCCCTCATCATGATACTCATAACTGTTGGGAACAACTGCATTATGCTCTACAAGATTGCATATGTCACCTTCTTTCATTCCAGTCAATCCAGTGAATGCAGCATCTGTTGCAGCAGTAAGATATTGCTGCAAGGAACTGACATCAACACTGCCACCTTGGATGCTGATGTTTCCTTCTCCCAAGATAGATTCATTATTGATGGTTTTAATGTTAGTACCACTAACCAAAGTATCTTGCTTATCAGCCAAATCCTCTGTTACAGCAGTGGTATCGGCTTTTCCAGTAATACTGTTGTTAATCATTGTTTGCACCTGTGATGGTGTCATACCACTACCACCACCAGAGCCACTACCTATGTTTGAGAAGTTTAATATCATATTCTTACTAGGTTTTTGATATTATTAAAGTATTACAGTAACTTCACCGGAATTACCCTTCAATTTAAACCAGCCATACATCATTGCCCCATTGACAATTAAATTCTCACCTGCTGGAGTAGGTAAATCATAATCGGTAAAATCAACTCCATTTGCGGAGTATGCCAGAGTATAACCTGACTGGCTTGGCCCAACCATGAACTGATTTTTCTTGGCCTGAAATTTTTCTTCATTTTCGATTGTTACTTTCATGATTTTAATTTTATATATAAAGATTATTATTTGTCTGTTTATGCAATTCCACCGGATTCAGAGTGCCAGCCCTTTCCAATCAATGCAACCAGAGAATCTGCTATTGCCTTGGAGTTTACATCCAGTTCTGTGGATGATTTATAGTAGTAGTAGATAGTACCACCTGCTGGTATGTCAGAGGATATGTCAGCAGCAGTCAAATCAACAAGATTGCCTGTGTAGTAAACATGGATGGCAGTCAGTGCTGTGCATCCTACACCAAACACACCTCTTTCATCATCTTGTGTAAAAATCAGATTATAGTTCTGCACTGTTTTGCCTATATGTAATGTCTGCAACTGTGGCATACCATCTATCACAGTTCTGAACAACAGTGCTGCTGGGAGTGTTAGTGTCTGGAGTGGTGTTCCTTTGAAGTTATACCCACCGATTCTTTGAACCAAATCATCACCAACAAAATCAACTGAAGTCAATCCGGTGCAACCACTGAAAGCATAATTGTGCAATTGGAGAGTTCTGGCACTATAAACAGCCAGAGCACTATCAGCAAATGCACCATCCCCCAAATCAACACCACATGATTGTGGAATAACAAATTGGGTAAGGGAACTACAGTGCCGGAATGTACCATCTAATTGGAGATAATCAGTGTTGCTAGCCACAGTAACTGATGTCAATGAAGAACACCAAGTAAAAGTGTTGTCATACCCATAAAGTGGAATCAGGTTGATGGTCCTGATGTCAGTTTGCGAGAAAGCATTTCTGCCTAATCTTTCAAGAGAAGTTGGCAGAGTGACTTCATTTAAGTTTCTACAGTTGCTAAAAGCACTATCACCAATGCTTGTAATAGCAGATGGTAAACTAATTGAACCCAGATTCTCGCTAGATACAAATACTGAATTACCAATTTGGGTTACAGAATCTGGTATTGTAACACCAGTCATTCTGTTCCAGTAAAAAGCATTGTTGCCTATCTCTGTGACTCCATCCCCAATCTGTACTGACATAATTGGCAGAGGATTGCCAACATGCATAAATGCTTGAAAAGGTATGACTGGCTCAATCAAATCCCAGACAATTGTATGCTCCCCAGTTGTGGTGAACAGGTATTGTAATTGAGGGGCTATTTTTGAACCACCATCAACACTCATGTAAGTGAAACCTGTTACATCTTTGGCAATCTGTGTTGGGTTGGTTGTGCTGGTTACATCATAGATAACAGTTACCCCACTGGGAGTTTCGGAATCTCATAGCAAAGCAGCACCCTTATAGAGTTTATATACCCTATTGTCACCCACATAATACTTCTGGGGTATTGATGTTCCAATATAGTTTTTCATGCTATGCTCCTGTTATACCATAAATTGTGTTGGCATCCTTTGTCTCTAATTGGCTGTATTGTGTTTGAGTCATGGCTGTTACCTTGCAAGGTGTATAACCCAAAGCATTAATGATTTCTTGGGATGTTATGCCAGTATATGATGTGATGCCAGTTACACTGATTACATTATTATTTATGTCTATGTTTGTTCCGGCAGTATAGGGTGATAAGCCACTGATGCTATTATCAATCTGTGTTTGAACCTCACCAGAAGTGACATAGCCAGCATCATTTGTGAAAGCAGTATTTGATGTAGGGATGCTAACACCAGTTATATACCCTGCATCATTGGTAAATGCTGTATTGGATGTGGGAATGTCTTGGCTGGTAATGTATCCTGCATCATTGGTAAATGCTGTGTTTGATGTTGGGATTTCCGGTATGGTTATACCTGTTACAGAAATGACATTGTTCTCAATGCTGATATTGGTTCCGGCAGAATATTGGGTTGGTGTTGCACTTGTGATAACAATATTGCCACTACCAAGAATAGATTGGTTATTGACTGTCTTGATGTTTGTGCCACTAACCAAAGTATCTTGCTTTCCAGATATGCTGTTGTTGATTTGGGTTTGTGCATCACCACTGGTAATGAAGTTGCTCACATCTGGAATGGTGATACCAGTCACACTGATAACATAATCTTGGATGTTAATGTTAGTACCAGCACTATATTGTGTTTGTGTGGCTGATGTGATAACAATATTGCCACTGCCAAGGATATTCTGGTTGTTTATGGTTTTGATGTTTGTACCACTGACAAGTGTATCCTGCTTTGTTGACAGTGCTTGGGTGACTGCTGTGGTATCTGCCTTGCCAGATATACTTTGTTCCACTTGAGTTTGGATTTGACTTACTACAGTGTCTGATGTTATAGCATCAGCAACTGATTGCTCCAGTTCATCTGATGTCACATAGTCAATTGGTGTATATGGCATAGGGGTTTTGATGAACCACCTTGTCTCCATATCCTTGGTGTATGTTTGTTCATCCTTAACATAAGATACATTATATCTCAACAAGCCATCCTCGAAAGATTCCAATTCAACTGCTTGGAAGAGAACAGTACCAATACCATCCTCTATCTCCATATCACTCTTTTGGATTGATTGTCCAGTTGTGGTATAAAAGTTTGCCACTACATCAGTAACACCTGTGTAGCATGCCGGATAAAGGAACACATCTATTTCTGCTATGCTGCCTTTATATATTCTACCTCCATTTAAATTGCACTGCATATCTATACTTTGTTATCTACTTGCTGATTTTGTGTCTGGTCCTGATTGCTGTTATGCATAAAAGCACCATTGATGATATTGTCAATTGTGGTGTATGATAACTGCATGAAGAAATTGTCTCCACCTTCCACCTGCTCCATGCCAAGTTGGGTTCTAACCTCATTCTGTGACATAAGTCCATTGGTAATAAGTGCTCTGTAATATTCGGCTTCTGACTTCTTGTCACCCTTCATCAATTCAAGGTAATCAAACTCCATGATGGTTTTGCCTACCTGACTTGGCTTGACTAATTTCAAATCCATTTCATTCTGCATCATGTGTGTGTATGGCATAAGGGTTTGCTGGATGTACATCAATTGGTCCTGTTCAAGTGAGTTGTATGATACATTCTCCCTTACACCCAACTTGCTTGGAGGGATATTGAAAAATCTGGCAATCTCATAGATACCCCACTGTCTGCTTTCTAGCAATTGTGCATCTTCAGGGTCAACTGATATTTGTTGGTAATCCAAGCCATTTGGAAGAACAGCCACATTAACTTTGTTATTGTTGGTGTCGAATGCAGCAGCCCATGCTTCCCTAATCTGTTTCTTCTGTTCATTATTGAGAGTACTGCTTGCTTTGATGATACCGGAAAGATTGCCACCAGATTTGAAGAAGTTGTTTGCTGTTTTCTCTGCATCGGCTGCACCCATTAAAGTATCAGCAGCATATTTCAATACTGATATGCCTCTATATGTAGTATCACAGTGCATGTAGAAATGCAGGATGTTTATATCATCAACTGCATTTGGCACTCCGGCAACAATATACTTGATGCTGTTGCCTGCCGGAATTGGAGTCACCAATTGGTTATCCACAAACTTCAACCCCACAACATTTAACTGCTCATCCCTTTCGATAAGGCAATATGCTTCACCTCTCAACATAACACTCTCCAGAACATACTTGAAGAATTGGAACTTGTTATAGTGTATGTCTGGGCGAAGATTTAACAACCCATACAGAGAGTGGTTTATCTGAACCTTCTTACCATTCTCCCTGCGGTAGATATTGATGGGGAGCATTGCAATAGAATTGGAGATTAAGTTCACTGCTGCATATACAGCACTTAACCTCATTGCCTGACTCTCTCCGGCATATGAAGAAAGATTGGAGAACCCAAGCCCAAAGTTAATGGCTCTTTCTTCTGGTTGCTCCCCTTTGTTTTGCTTTTTATTGAATAATCCCATAGTATGGCTTTTTCATAAAAAGGAAGAAATCTGGCTTACAATAAAATATTTTACAAAAAAGCATTTCCTTTTTGGAAATAAAACTATTTATTATAAACAAAAGATGTTATGAAAATGTTGTTACCAAAAATAGGATACCACTTGGCAAGGATACCTTGACAATAAAAGATGATGATATGGAAAAGATATGATGTGTGAATGGAGGGGAATCATCTAAAATAAAATTATAAAAAAAACAAAAATGGTAGACAAATACAACAACAATGAAAAATACAAATACATAGATTATGAAGTAAAAGATTGGGAATTATACAAGAAATGGCAATCAAGATATTTTGGTGTAGCAGAGCAAAATATTATTAGTTACCCAACAGATTATGGAACATCACATGATGTCAGATTTGTTGATATAGAAACAGGAATTGAAAGAGCAATCGAACTTAAGGGCCGGAAGCCAAATGATGTAAATTATGATGATTGCTATATTGAAATGAAAAAATATTCTTACCTGATGGATTTGTGAAGAAACAAAGGCATTATCCCTTGGTACATCAATTTCTTTGATGATAATGCTGATAATGTATGGCTATGGGTATTACCGGAAATCACAACTTTCACCCCACACCCTAATGTTATTATTAATGGAAATGAAGTTGACAGATTGGGGTTATTATGGGAACAGGGACACCACTATGTTTGGGATGAAAAAACACATCTCTATCAAGATTCTATGGCTGGGAAGGTAAGAGAAATACCATTCGCCAAAGCAAAAGTGTGTACAGATACTATCCCTTACTTGAATTGGATGGCTGAAAAGAATATAAAACAATTATATGAAAACCAAAAAAGATATGGACAAAATCACAATTAGGTTAAGCCCAAGACAATTGCAGGTTCTGGATGAACTTAAACAAAAACTTGGCTGCAACTACTCCCTTCTCATCAGAACAATGGTGGGAGATTTCCTGACAAGGAATGAGGAAAGATTGGAAAGGTTAATTACCAAAAAGACAATGGAAGAGATTGAGCCGGAATTAGAATTATTCGATGAACTTGATGAACATGCCAACAATTAACTTGCCCCAAAAGAAACAGAAATCTACTGCTCACAAGGATACTGACAATAGATTAGTAAGAAAGAAAGCATATGCTGATACCCGATGGCAAAAGACAAGGGATATGTACATACACCAACATCCCCTGTGTGAAGAATGCCTGAAGCATAATAGGATTTATGCCGGGGGTGGAGATAGAGGTGCTATACATGTTCACCATATCAAATCACCTTTCTTTAATGGAAAGGTTGACTGGGATAAAATGCTTGATGATAAAAATCTTGAAACTGTATGTGCAAAATGCCATGCAGAAATACATGGGAAGGAAAAAACTAATAGTGAAATAATAGAAATGTTGGATTGGATATTGGGAGATGAAAATTAATGATGTTATCAACAAATACTACAAAGAGTTCCAGCAAATGATTAATGAGAATGATAAGGTAATCTGCCAATCCAAACAAAAGGAAGATTTATTCCATGAATCACTTGTCAGAGCAATGAAAAAGTTTGGTGATGAGGAACTTGATGAAGATTTTGCCTATAATTGATTGAGGCAGAAAATCATCAACAACATCATTTACCAATACAAGAAAATATCATCCGAACCACTGCTGTATGTGGGGCAAATACAAGCACATATCAAAGAACCAGAAGAATAAACTATTTTAATTTATTATTAGCCATATTTTTGCAAAAAAGGGGTTTCCATTACCGGAAATCCCTATTTTATTGCACAATCGAGGCGGCGGCGAGGTTTGGAAGCACTTTTTTCTTAAAAAAACATAACCCCCTCCCTTTCAGGCAGTTAGCACCCACCTCCCTCCCGATGGCAGGGGCAAATGGGAAGGAAAACAGAATGAAATGAAAGATAATAAAGATAAATGCAAATGGGTATGTGATACCAGAGGTGGTACTGCCAGTATGTCATAGATGTTGAGACAAAAGAAAGATTAATTTAAAATTATTTTGAAATTGTGACAGAATGTCAGTGTTATAATTTTGCGAGTAATTGCACCTATTTACCGGAACATTATTTTAAATAAACAGAGCCGCAAATTGACTTTGGTATGGTTCTTGTTGTAGTTAAGACAAAGGATTGGATGAGGGTGGAGAAAAGATAGATGTTGTTTGACATATATAATATAATAGGTATTGAGGCAGATGGGTAGGCATGGCAAGAGGGTTTAGGCCGGAAAGAAAGAAAGAGAATACATACCTATTTATATATATAAGAGCCGGATTTTGATTTACCCTTTATCCTACCCAATGGTTATTTGAAAAATAATGCAACTTTTTTTATTATTATTTGGTGGTTTAAAAAATATGATGTACCTTTGCACATGAAAACAAGAAACAAACAATTAACAATTAATATTAACATTAAAAACTATCACAATGACACTTTATCAATTACAGAAACATGTTTATGGTGCATATCAAAATGTATATGCCAATTGGAAAGGGATTGACAAACTGTACAACATCAATTGCCTTCGAGAGAACAGCCACTACACATTTGCAGATGACATGGTAGTGTATCTCATGGATAAGAAAAATGCCAAGGAAAAGATTGACAAGTACATCAAGCGAATGTTGGGTGCTCACTGCAAAAACAACAAGCAGGGGTATTTCGAAATGATTCTCTCCACTATGTTAATGGCAAATGTCTTTCATGAAATTAACATGGATGATTTGAGTGAAACCTGTTCCGGCTGGTATTACAAATTGTTCTACAATGAGAAAACCATCAAGAAATTCATCAAGATGGATGAAATCGAAGAAATGTGGAGATTAAGATAATTTAAACAATAAAAACTATTTAACAACAAAAACATTTTTAATTATGGAAACTAAAGGATTGAAGAACCGGATTATTGACTTGGTTTATGAACTGCCTTCTCGCCCTGCTTATCTTGACAGGGATTCTATTGATGCACAGATTGATGGTGCTTATCTTGACATTATCTTGTGTGGTTGTATTCACATTAAGATTGACATCGAAGATGGTATGGATGTGGCTACTGCCGATTTCGGTGGCTGGGGTTATCAAGATTTGAAATATGCCACAAGTATCATGGACAACCGGGATGAATTACTTGAACCTGCCGAGGAGTGGCTTGGTATTGTCAAGGAGTTTGAAGAACTTATTTAAAAAATATTTAACAACAAAAACATTTTTATTATGGAAACATTAACTATTAAACCTGTTGATGCAACTGCATCTGAAACCAATTCCTACTCGCCTATCAATGTAAGTAGAGTAGAGTATGAGTATGAAAATGCCTCTGGCAATTACATCATGAAAGAGAGCAATGGCCGGAACAGAAATGGATGGAAACAGAATAGTGTTGGAGACAAGGTGAGTGTTGCACTGACTGCCTTCAAAAAGGCAAAAGGTAGCCGACTGCATAAAATTATCTTCTATGGTGAGGATGGTTCTGCTATTGATTTTGAAAAACTGGGTATCGGTGTAGAGCACAAAGCCGAAGACAACTGGGTGTACCTTAACTACTATGGCAAGAAATACTACTATGATATGTTAAAAACAATTGACATTACATGGATTAGGTATTATTTGGATGATTTACTTAAGAATGGCTGCATCAACAGTAATGGCAAATCTGCCTATAACTATATTGTTAAAGAGGACAATAGCGCCAGAGAAATCATGGAGTATTGGCAGAATAGAAAAAATGCTCTGACTGAAACTGAAAATGCTTTCCTTGCATTGAAGAACAACATTGACACTATGTCCTGTGAAAAGGTGTTTGGTGTTATGTCTGACTATGATGAGTTTCACCCTTCCAATATTAGTGTGCCGGAGTACAACATTTGGAAAGCCATCATCAACAAAGAGGGGATGTTTGAACTGCTTGTTAGCAATAACTGTATTACAGTAGAGATTGACTTGAATCCTACCTACAATGGAAAGAAGCCGATTTTGTTTGTTCAAACTAACTTCTATGGATTCCTGAAAGATTCGGAATTTGAAATGGAACTTGATTCTTTAAATATTACCCCTGATTTTATCAAAAGTTTTGCTATTCAGTCAATGGTTGAGAAGATGGATGAGAAACTGTATGAACAGGGTCTAATTGAGAAGGAGGCATAATTATGAAAAAGTTTTTAGTTATTGCACATTGTTCTGATGGGGATGTTACTATCACCCCTTCCGGTAAAAAGTACTGTGATAGTATGCAAGAGGTGTCGGATATTATTGAGAACCATCATCTTTCCGGTGTTGAACTTGAAATTGTAAGAGTGGAGGATAAAGAAATGGAAAAACAGGTATGGCAGGGCCTTGAAACTATTATTCGGGGTGAAGATGATAGTGTTGATGTCTGTGGCTTTGAAATGCAAACCCACTGGGATGGTGGAAACATCTTTGACTTTAAAGTTGAAATTGATGATGAAACATTCGAGTTGTGGCCTTATCTGTCTGAATATGACTACTATGATATTCTGAAAGGTGGTGCAGATTATGCTCTTAAACAAATGGTAGAGGATATTGTCATCTATCTGCAAGAAAAATTGGAGGAGGAGTAATATGGAAATTGGTGATAATAGTGATTGGGTTCTAAATATAACCTACATAAACAAAGGAAAGTTTAGGGGATTTACTAAAACTTGCAATGAGGATACTGCTATTCTTAATTTAGCATATTATAGAGATAAATACAGACTTGCACATGGAAAGGGTATTAAAGAACAGGTATGTGATACTTATTGTTGTTTAATAAAAAGGGATGATGCCTGTTTCATTGGGATAGTGAAACCATCAAGAAAAAATATTTAGTGGAGGTAGAGTAGTGCAAGGTAGAGTGAGATATGTGCCGGGAGATTATTTTAAAGTCCTTCTGACAAGGAGGCAGACATACAGGTTCCCAGCATCCCTGAACAAATTGTTGGTTCTTCTTTTTGTCAATGGGGTGAAATACCTATGTAGAGTAGCCCCTTAATTTTGAAAATAAAAAAATAATATATAGAATGGAAAACAAAGATTTAATTAAAAAAATTGATGAGTGCATTGGCACTGCAAAGCACTTATATAATCTTCTATCAAAAGAGAAGCAAGCCGAAAAGGGTAGTATTCGAATCATGAACATCAGCCTTAGTGATAAAAAGGAAGATACCCAATTCGAATTAAGGATTAATTTACCGGAAGAAACATTTAGAGGTGGTTTCTATCTTGATAATAATGAGGTTAAGGGCTTTGAAACAACAAAGGATATGACTCATGATGATTTGATGGCTAGTTTGATGGATATAATTGAGTTTTATCAGGGCCATTTGGGTGAGAACTTTAACATCATCTGGCTTGGTGATTAAAAGGTTCATTATTTAAAGTTTTAAAGTTGGTTTGGCAGAGTCTGTCGGGAGATACACTCTGCTTTTTTTATTTGCATCTTTGTTTTTTTATTATTAGATTTGCAGAAAATAACAAAAACTATGATAGTCAAAGACAGAACAATAGCCAATGCTATTAAGAACAGGGCCATTACCGAGGATGAATTAACCACCCACATCATGGAGAATTACCCCATGACTGCCATATGCAGGGAGTTGGCAAGATTGCTTCTTAAATCAACCATCCAGCCGATTACCATTACACCCCAAGAGTTTGATGCTCATTTCAGGATTCAAGGTTTGAAAGCCGATGGGAGCCAAGAAACTAGGGGGAGAAAGAGAAAAGGTGACTTTGATGCAGATTGATGTAGAGTAATAGGCAGGTAGAGTATATCTGCCTATATTTTTGTTCCGGCAAGTTCTGGGTAGATGGATTTGATGGTGTCTATCAATGTACCCTCATGCTTTATGCCTTTATTTGACACTGCTTCGAATACAGTTTCATTGAATATAGTCAGGTATTCTTCTGTCTGCTTGACACTGTGATGTCCCATCATTTTACTGATAATGGGTATGTCAATATGAAGATGATTATACAGGTAATTAGCATAAGAGGTTCTGCCACATTTGGTGGTGATATGTTTCTTTATCCCTGCTGCCTCCATTACTTCTGGTAGGTAGGCATTGTATTTCTGGGTTGATATGTAGGGTATGTGTCCCTGATATACTTTGTTGATTTCAACTGCATCCTCGAATAGCACTGCTGTATAGACATACTTCTTATTAAACTTACCATGCTTGAATCTTTCTTTCTGGATGTAGTATTGTTCACCATTGAACTTAATATCCTCTGGTTTCAATATGGATATGTCCGATATGTTCAGTCCGGTAAAACACTGGAATAAAAACAAATCCCTTACCTTGCATAATCTGTCACTCCTAATATCTGCTTTCCTTACTTTCTGAATTTCTTCATATGTCAGGTACTGTGTTGGCTCTTCCTTCTCCCCCCTTCCTATTATCAGCATACCAAAAGGATTTTCGATTAGTTTAATTGATGCACCATAGTTGAAGATACTTCTTACCAGTTTCATTTTCTTCTTGGCTGTGGTTTCATGGTAGTGCTTGACATTATAACATTTGGCTTCGAACACCTGCATATCATTCAATTTTATGACAGAGGCAGGTTCAGTATCCTTATGTCCTGTCAGTTCAAGGAAAATTTCAAAGGCAAACTCATATTTTTTGAATGTGCTTGGAAGTACATTTTCAACACTCTTGAAATCTCTGAACAGATTGAACATATGCCGGAGTGTTACATTTTTCAGCAGGGGCTTGTTAGATAGGGTTGCCTCTATGCCATTGACATAACACTCTTTCAACAGTTTTGCTGTTATTGTTATTGAAGGCATGGTAAGTAGTGTAGAGTAGATTTCCTGTATCTTACCCCTTTCATTGTCACAGAAAGTTCTTACCGGATTTGCAATTCGGGAATTGTAGAGTTTCTTGAAATCTTCTGGCTTCTGTCTCTGTCTTGTTTGGATGATAGTGTACTTTTTGTTGACTGTGATAACAATACAAATAGGTGCTAAACCATCCTTGTTTGCCTTGCTTGACTTGCATTCAAATCGAACAGCATAAGTGTTGTATTCCATAGGTACTGATATTTCAAAATATTGGTACTGCTATTTTCTCCTGCAAATATAGACAAAATAAAACACCCCTGCAACATATATCTGCTACAGAGGTGCTTCAAATGAAAGATTTTTATTCTTTGGTGATTCCGCCGGGATTATCTATCCACTTACTATCAGTATAGTTAACTGATTAGTACCGATATTTGGTACTATAAAGCAAATATGTCATAGTCACCATTATTAGGGTTTTTGAGGTATGTACCAAGTGCTGTAAGCATGGCAATCACCCCATCTATTTTCCGGCTACTGCTTGCATTTGTTTTTGTGGGTTTGATATTGCCATTATAATCTATCTTAAGTTCACAGTTTCCAAACTGCCATAGGATATTGGCTGACTTATCAATCACAACAGTATTACCTTCCTCTTTAATCATCCTCTCTGCCTCTTTGGTGCATTGGTTAAAGTTACCTACCCCCTGTGCAAAAGGTGTCATGTTGAAGCCAAGTTCTGTTACTTGTATTGCTCACTGTGTTGCATTCCATTTGTCGAAACCAATCTCCTCTATTGTCAGTATGTCATTAATGTCAACAATCATTTTGGTGATATAAGAGTAATCAACCACATTGCCCGGTGTAATAATCAAACTCCCTTCCTGTATAAACTTCCTATATAGTTCTTCATTGGGATTGCCATCCAAACTGGCTTCTGGTAGAAATGTCCAAGTTTTGAAAAAGTACTTGCCATCTTTTGGTATCAATACACTCAATGCAGTCATATCTGATACTTGTGACAAGTCAACACCTATGTAGCATGATTCTCCCCTGAAATCTTCCAAATCCACATAAGCCATTTTCTTTGCTACCTGTTCCATTGGAAGCCATGCCAATTTGGATGAGCACCACATGTTAAAAGTTTTTGTTTTAACACCCACCTCTGCTGTGACATCATTTTTGGCTTTAAGCAACTCACCCCTCATGTAATCTTTGGTGACTGTTACCCCAAGGTTGGGTTGACACTTTATCCAATTGCTATCATCCTCCCAATCATCATCTGCATCCATCTGGAATATGAAAGGAAAGAAAGTATCATCCTGCTTTACATCATGTAGTATTTCTACTGCCAACTCAAAAGTATCATGGCAGGGGCTTTCAAGATTAAATCCAGCAGTAGTTATAATCATCATTAATGGCTGTTCTCGCATGCCCTGTGAACTTGCCATCACATCGAATAGCCTTCTATCCCTCTGTTCATGAAACTCATCTATGATACCTAATGATATATTCAAGCCATCCAATTTACTGGCATCAGCAGAGAACACCTTTGCTGTACCATTGTTGAACTTGGTGTATATGTAGTTCCGGTAATACTTGATAATTTCTGATTTCCTATCTATTGATTGCCCGAACTTGGTGATATACTCGAAGATTATTTTGGCTTGCTCTCTGGAGTTTGCAAGACAGGCAATCTGTGGTGACTCTTCACCATCCATTATCAACATATACAGGGCCAATGCTGCTATCAATGCTGATTTACCTGCTTTCCTTGCAACTTGAACATATACCTGCTTGCATACCCTTGTGTTGGTAGATTTTCATTTTAACCCTAATATGGCTGCTACAATGAACTGCTGCCAAGGTTCAAGAATGAAATTAGTTCCGGCACTCTTACCCAGAAAATGTTTCATCTGGGAAAAGAAATCAATTGCACCATCAACCTCATCCTCATCAAAATATATTTCAGGATTGTTTCTCATCCTTTCAAACCTCTTAACAGCCAATAGCATCAGTTCCCCAACTAATTGTTTGCCGGAGAGTACATCCTTGATATATTTGTCATAGATTTTCATTATCTACTCCTTGTCTCTACTTTGTTTTTTAAGATTTTTGCCAGTGGACTTTCATCCTTGGCAGGTTCTGATAGATTAAGTTTGATGTTGGATTTAAATGTCAGGGCCAATTCCTTCATCAGCTGTTGTAGTTGTGTTGCTGCCTTATCCCTGCAAGCAAGTAATGGTGATGGTACTGCTCCATACCTACCTACCATTATAATGCTGTCAAGATTCTTGATTTCATTGTCTATTTGAAGGAATTGTCTGTAGTATGTTTCAAGCAACAGTAAACTGCACTGCTGTTCCGGTGGTACTATACCACCCTGCTTCTCTTTCAAAAATTCCCTAACATCATCCATAAAGTTTTTCACATTTCTCTCTATGGCATTCTTTGTCTTTTCCTCTTCTGTTAAATGTCTCATAATGTTTTTTAATTATAAGCACAAAATACAGCATACTACTGTGATTGTTGGGCTTTTGTTCTCCATTTCCTTCTCCCATCCACTGTCAGTTGCATATTGTTTTTTGCCAGATAATCAAGTATTTGGGTGTTGATGGTGTCTATGATTTGCTTTATTTTAGGCAATGTTCCATTAAACTCTTTTCTGGTAGCAGCAGGGTCACAAACAAAATGTGCTTGTAGGGTGACACTCCTTCTATTGTTATTTCTATACACCGACACATTACTTCCATCATGTGCCTCCAGAATAATGATGGATGGTTGAGGGAGTATATGTTCTATGATTTCTCTGATGTCTTTAATTGTCACCTTGAAATCCTTTTCGAACATAGGGTTGTCCGGTACTAAACTACAAATTGGATAATGTTCTTCTATGCACCATGCTCTGCCTGATGTCAAATTCTCTATCTTGGTGTTGTTATACTTGGCTATCCTTGATGTGTGTGGTACTTTTCTGTTCATAGTTAAAAAAATCCCCCAAGTATTATTGGGGGATTAAAGACAAACTTAATAACAAAACATTTTATGGAAATTATTACATTCTTCCTCTCCTTCCCATTGGTAGTGCTGATAATCTGCTAACCCTGCTAAGTGTGGTACTGTATGGCACATTACTTTTTGCTTGAATGATGTTTCTAGAGTATCTGCCCCTGTTACTTCTACCTTTATCCTTAATGTGTCATTATCAGTTCCGGCAACAAATGCTTCCGAATGTATGCCATCCTCTTCACTGCCACACTCGATAAAGACAACATTTCCTTTTTTAAAGAACTTTTTGAACTGCTTGTTGATATAATCACCTGCTGTTTCTCTTGTTCTGAAATTGTGGCTCTGACTGCCATTCTTCATTTCTAATTCAACTCTGTACATGATAAATTGTTTTTAATTTGTTATTTAATTACTTTTCAAATATAGTATTAATTTTCGAGATTGTAAAATCTTTTTATAATAAATAGTAGCAAAAACAAAAAAAGTTGCTCCCAACAAAAAAATTCATTGGGAGCGATAGAAATGAATGAAACAATATATATTACAGCAATGCTGTTAGTATTCAGGAAACCGGAGAGATTCTATCATGTAAGAATTGAAAACAAATAAACAACAACAATTACTCTCCGGTAAATGACTGCTTTCACAGTTATGCAGCCGAACTGTATAGTTGGTGAGTTTTATCCTAGCCCACCACTAGATGATTTGTAATGAAAAAACAGTTTTAGCATAATATTTACCCAAATATTATAAATCGGTTGCAGTTTAGACAAACCACTGCCCAAAGTAGTCTATATATATGTGTAAAAGAACTTTCTTTTGGCTGGCTACTTCCTTCACCAGCCTTACCCTATTGTTAACCAAAAACTCACACACCTCTGTGCTTTGTTTTCATTTACAAAGATAGGTTTTTACTCCGACATAACCAAAAAAATATCTAACTATTTTTAGATTTTCTTCAATTATCGGATATTTTTTAAAAGTGCCTACTATTTATTAACAAACTTTGTAGAATTGTTTAAAAAGATTTGGTTGTTTAAATATAAATGCCTATTTTTGTGCTTGGATTCAGTTAATGATTCTTTGTTTTGACTTACTGGGTAGGTGAAGAATAAGTACCCTACCCTTAAATTGAAAACATTATGGTTCTTATGCCACCTTCTTCATAGAAGAGAACCTATTAAATAATAAGATAGACACTCATTCCAATTGAGTAATACTAGTGGCATAGTATGAAAGGTTGGGATGAGTTTTTTTGTGACTACTTAATAAATTAACATAAAAAATTAAAACCATGTATCTAACAACACCTCAATTTAATGTGCTTGTAAACACTGTGCGCAATTATGAAGCAGGCAAGCCAAACAAGATTGGTTCTATTCCAACTACTGAACAAACTTTCTTAATTGATAATGGGTTTTGTCTCATACAAGGAGAGTATATAATTCCATCAACAACAGGGTGGAAGAAAATTATGGGAAAAATAACTGTTCCACCGGAAATAATTGAACTAACCCCTAAAACTGTTCAAAGGAAAGCAGAAACACAATCCAATTCTTTTAATGTGCATTTTTCGGGTGATGATAGTTTTGAAACTATGATTGACTATTTGACTGCTGACTTTAAGAATAAGGAACCATCAGCAATAACTTTCAGGAATTGGAAGTTATATATGAACAGTAAGAAAATTATTTATGTGAAAGGTTGGGGTATAGATGATTTTAGAAGGGCTAATCACTTTATCTATGATAACATAGTTGATGCTCTGAAAGAATCAAACCCGGATACACTTCATATGCTCCTTGATTTGCTTTACCTTACTATTGTTGTGAATGATTTTTATAAAACAGATGATGAATGTCAAGTAGTTTAAACTGGGATAAGATACCACTTGATGCTATTGCAAAACTGCATCTGAAGCCATCGGAGTTTGTTGTATTGGAGTTTATTATTAAATACCAAATTTATTCCAACAACTCTGATGGCAAAGATTGCTGTTGGTGTAATCAATCATATCTATCAGAGAAACTTGGCTGGGGTAGGATGACTATATACAGAGCATTCAAATCTCTGGAAAGCAAAAGTATCATCAAATGTGTTGGTAATGAAAAAGGCAAAGTTAAACATTATGAGGTTGATGATGAATTGATGAACCTTGCCAAACCTGTACAAAAATTAGACAACTAACCTGTATCAAAATGATACACCTACCTGTATCAAAATTGTACAACTTAATAGAGCAAAGTAATAGAAAAAGCAATAGAGTTAAAAGCAATAGAGTAAAGCAAGCATAGCAAAAGCAAGCATACAAAAGTAATAGCATTAAAAAAACAGAATAAAGCAAGCATAGCATTTGCAAAGCAAAGCAATTTACTTTAACAATTAGGGCTAATAGAAACTCCAAACAGGTACATACACACCAACAGATATTCCTCCATCGAACTGATGGGTTATAGGATTCCAGACAACACTAGCACCAATGCCAACAGATACCTTGGGTTTAAGTTTAAATCTCTCAACTTGGGTAATGGTAGTGGTTGGTGAATATACCTCAATCCAATCTAGTGATGGCTTCCAACCAGATACCTGACATTTGAATGTTGAATCTTGGTATATTTTGCTTTCTACCGGAACTTGAACCTGTACAGTATCACCAGCCACATAGATTAAACTATCAACAGGATAATCCAGTAAGGCAAATGACTTGATGGTGTGGAACACTGGGTAAGGTTTCTCAATCCTGATAGTGTCTGTATGCCTCTCAATTTTGGTGATTGTCTCCACTGGTTGCCTTTCAAGGAAATATAACCACCAGCCACTAATGCAAAGCACCAGCAGTACCAACAGACATATTGTTCTTACTTTCTC
>ODAI010843450.1_pt1 | contig 37562 bp, 33 predicted proteins | sample 1539321 | NCBI WGS metagenome assembly ODAI01 (sample SAMN02144231, study PRJEB22623) | gut metagenome | biome: sheep rumen | host: Ovis aries | place: New Zealand
ACTATGGATATGCTTGTAGAAAGCTATCACAAGATCGCTGAACTGCTTACAGAAAAGCACAAGGCTGAGTTTATGGCCTTGGGTCAGGATGAGAAAACAGCAGCGCGTAATGCCAGAAAAAAAGCAAATGAAGATGCCAGATTTGTTCTTCCCAATGCCTGTGAGACCAAGATCGTTGTGACTATGAATGTAAGAAGTTTGTTCAACTTTTTTGAACACCGCTGCTGCAACAGAGCACAGTGGGAAATAAAGGCTGTTGCCGATGAGATGCTTAGGCTTTGTTGTGAAGTGGCACCGAATGTTTTCAGAAACGCAGGTCCTTCATGCGTTGCCACAGGTAAATGTCCCGAAGGTAAGATGTCCTGCGGAAAAATAGCTGAAGTTCGTGAAAAATACAAGGTGCTTAAAGATGAAATATAAACTTATCGTTCTGGAAGGTCTTGACGGCAGCGGAAAATCCACTCAGTTTGAAAAGCTTTCAGAGTATTTTAAAAATAAGGATGTCAAGCTTAAAGCCATTAGCTTTCCTGATTATGAAGACCCATCCTCAACTCTTGTACAGATGTATCTTAATGGAGAGATAGCCGGAAGCGCGGAGGCAGTCAATGCTTATGCAGCTTCAAGCTTTTATGCCTCTGACAGATATATAAGTTACAAAAAATACTGGGAAAAAGACTATAATGATGGTTGTCTTATTCTGGCTGCAAGGTATGTAACATCCAATTGCATTTATCAGATGACCAAACTTCCTGAAGAAGAATGGGAAAACTATCTAGCATGGCTTGAGGATTATGAATATTGTAAACTCAGTCTTCCGAAACCGGATAAAGTAATTTTCCTTGATATGCCGATCGAGATCTCTCAGCGCCTGCTTTCAGCAAGGTATGGCGGAGATGAGAGTAAAAAAGATATACATGAAAAAAACATAGAATTTTTGCATATGTGCCGTAAGGCGGCACTCTTCACTGCTGAAAAACAAGGATGGGATATTGTTGAATGCAGCTGTGGAAATGAGCCTCTCAGCATTGAAGCAATATTTAATAAGCTGACGGAGATCATAGAGTAATAAATGTTTGATTTCAGAAAGATCGAGCTTACAGACCGCGACGAGATCAATTCAAGATTGGCAGTTTCTGACAGACGTGGTTGCGAATACAGTTTTGCAAATAATTACGCATGGCACAGGCTCAGTGATTCCCTTATTTGTCTGAGTAAAGACCATTATATACTGATGAGTTTTATCGCAGGAGAACCTGTTATTGTATTACCTGCCGGTTCCCGCAGTGATACTGATGGTATAGAGCAGATGATACCGCTATTGGACGAGCTTGAAAAATATATAACAAATAACGGACATCCATTTAAAGTTTGTTCAGTAACGGAATGTGATCTTGAATGGATGAAAGACTTTTACGGAGATAGGATAACATATTACTATGACCGCGGAAGCTCGGATTATATATATTTGTCTGATAACCTTATCGCTTTGGAGGGAAAAAAGTATCACGGCAAAAGAAATCATATAAAAAGATTCATGGATAATGACTGGTCTTTCGATGAGATCACTTCCGATGATATCGATGACTGTATACTTTTCGCAGCTGACTTGTATAACTCGGGCAGTGATTATAATGGCTCAGCAGCTATAGAACAGTATGCTATCCATCGTTTTCTGATGAATATGGACTATCTTGGACTGAAAGGCGGGATACTCCGATGCGGTGATGAAATAGTCGGTATGACATTGGGAGAACAGTTAAACAGCGATACTTTTGTTGTGCATATCGAAAAAGCAAGAAGTGATATTAACGGAGCTTATCCTATGATTTGCAATCAGTTTGCAAAAAAATATGCGTCGCATCTTAAATATATCAACAGGGAAGAGGATCTTGGAATTGAAGGCCTTCGTCGTTCAAAATTATCCTATCATCCCGAATATCTTTTACATAAATATACAGTAAGTTTTAAATAATTGGAGGAAAATCCTATGGTATACGTATTTCTGGCACACGGCTTTGAAGAAATTGAGGCTCTAGCCCCCATAGATATTTTAAGGCGTGCAGGTGTTGAACTTGTAACGGTGGGAGTAGAAGATGAGTATATTACTGCTGCGCACAAGGTTACGTTTGCTGCAGATATCACCGTGGACAAAGTCGTACTTGATGAAAATGTGGATATGATAGTCCTGCCGGGTGGTATGCCTGGTACGATCAACCTTGAAAACAATGACTATGTTCAGGCTGCCATAGATTATTGCGTTAAGAACGATAAATATATAGCATCTATTTGTGCAGCTCCAAGTATACTCGGTCACAAGGAACTGCTGAAAGGTAAAAAAGCTATTTGTTTTCCCGGATTTGAAAAAGACCTTGAAGGAGCTGTTATCTCTGAAAAGAGCGTTGAGGTCGATGGAAAGTTCATAACAGCAAAAGGTGCAGGTGTTGCAGTTGATTTTGCACTTACACTTGTATCTGAACTTGTTTCCGCTGCTAAAGCAGAAAATATCAGAAAGGGTATCCAATGTCAGAATTGACCAAGCAACAGCTGAGAAAGAACTTCAAGGATATCAGATCTTCATTCACAACGGAGGAAAAAAGTGTGATAGATCAGAAAGTATTTGACTGTTTTGTTCAGAACGGCATACTGGATAATTGCAGTGATATACTTGTATATGTCTCAGGTGATATCGAGATCGGTACCAGGAAGATAATAGATCATATCCTCGGTAGGATAATGAATGGTGAAAAAAAACGCATTCTTTGTCCAAGATGTGAAAACGGCAATATCATGCATTTTTACAGGATCAATAGTTTCGATGACCTTGAGTGTGGTCATTTCGGTATACTGGAACCTAAGAACAGCTGTGAACGCATTGACAGTTTCACGGAATCTGTGTGCCTTGTTCCCGGGCTAAGCTTTGACAGGCTTGGTTACAGACTGGGATTCGGCAAAGGTTTTTATGACAGGTTTCTTACAGACTTCAGTGGTATTACTGTAGGACTTTGCTGTGAGAGCTGCATGACTGACGGTGAACTTCCCAGGGACAAGTATGATATCAGTGTTGATCATATTGTTACTGAAAAAGGTTGGTTCAAACCTAAAGGTAGGGAATAATAATGAAAGGAAGTCAAAATGAATGAGTGACAAAAAATTCGATATCGACGATATACTCGGCGACAACAAAAATAATACCGATGATATTTCCGTCAATGACAAAAAAACCAAAAAGAATTCAGATATCGACGAGATAGATGAGCTTTTAGCTTCACTTAAAAATAATAACAGAAGGAGAAGAACTTCTTCTGTTATTATTGAAGAAGAAAAAACAGAAAGCAGTAATAATGAAGTGCCTGCATCGTCTGATGCCAAGGAGGAGACCGAGAAGGTATCTGATGGATCAGCAGAAGACAATAATGATGTTACCGATGATCCTGTTATCTCTTCCGTAAATGAAGATCTGAAAAAACATTTTGGAAAAGATCCGGACGATGGATTTGATGAAGAAGATGATGAAGATGACGAGGATGAAATTCCAGTCAGAAAGTCATCAAATAACAGATCTCATCCTTCAAAAGAACGTCGCGCTGATACTAATAAGAAAAAAGGTAATTCGAGATCAGGCAATAAAAAGAAGAAAAAGTCCCGTGTGAGATTCAACGGCTCTATCTTTGGCGGTATAATTCTTGTAACCATTATCCTTACTTTATCACTTCTTCTTGCTGTCAGCGGATTATCTCTTGGAATGGAGTTTTATGGCATCGGTAAAAGTGATGATCTGATCACGTTTAATATACCTAAAGGCTCAGATAATGATGATATTGCTGACTTACTTGTAGAAAACGGCATCATAAAAAACAAAAAACTGTTTATTTATACTGTCAAGTTAATGAAGGCTAATACCATTTATCCCGGAGATATTCAGTTAAAGCCTTCGGATTCATATTCTGATATTATTGATAAACTTGCAGAGCAGAGAGAGAGTTTTAAAACGGTAACTGTCACCTTTACTGAAGGTGAATACCTTATTGATATTGCTAAAAAGCTCGAAGAAAATAAGGTATGTTCTGCGGGTGATTTCCTGTTTGAATTCAACAAGGATATGGGCTATAAGTTTGAGGGATATCTGACAGATTCAAAGAACACACTATTCCCCAGAGAAGGATATCTTTTCCCTGATACTTATGAGTTCTATGTTGATGATACACCTTATAATATCACTAAGATACTCCGTGATCACTATGATTCTAAGATCAATGATGCATTGTATAAAAAGATGAATGATCGTGGACTCAGTCTTAATCAGACTATTACTCTTGCTTCCATTGTTCAGCAGGAGGCTGCCAACGTTCAAGAGATGCCAAAAGTCGCATCTGTTTTCCTTAACCGTCTGAAAGATTCGGATACGTTCCCGATGCTTCAGTCTGATACTACTTACAACTATATAGAAAAAGTCATCAAGACTCAGGAATCAAATGAAGCTACGATAGATCATTACATCGAGTATTATGATACTTATGCTATTGATGGTCTGCCTGCCGGACCTATATGTAATCCCGGTATGGATGCTATCAAAGCCGTACTTGATCCTGCTGAAACTAATTATTATTATTTCTGTAATGATCTCGAAACTGGCGAAACTTTCTATGCTGAAACACTTGATGAGCATGAAAAGAATCTTGTAAAAGCAGGCAGAAGTGACCAGGTCGTTGATGATAACGTCGAAGATAATAATGAATAAGCTATAATAAAATGATAAGAATTGGTAGGGATAGATAATGTCCGATCTTCTTGAGATACTTTCGCCCGTTGGCGATATGGAAAGACTTCATGCTGCGCTGGATTTTGGCGCAGATGCAGTCTATCTTGGAGGAACTGCTTTTGGAATGAGGGCAGCTTCTGCTAAATTTACTCCTGAGCTTCTTGCTCAGGCTTGTGAAATAACTCATTCCAGAGGAAAACGAGTGTTCCTGACTTGTAACACTTTGCCTCATAACAACGAGATACCACATTTTGAGGGCTTTGTTAAAAATGCAGTTGATGCAGGTGTAGATGCACTTATAGTAACCGACATCGGTCTGCTTTCACTTGCGAAAAAATATGCGCCTGATACTGAGATACATATCTCAACTCAGGCAGGTATCGTTAATTATGTTACTGCTAATGAGTTTTATAATATGGGCGCTAAAAGGGTAGTGCTTGCCAGAGAGCTTACCCTAGAGGAAATATCAGAAATACGTGATAAGACTCCTGATGAACTTGACATCGAATGTTTTGTTCATGGTGCTATGTGTGTCAGCTTTTCGGGAAGATGTCTGCTTTCTCAGTACCTGACTTCCCGTGATGCCAACAGAGGGGAGTGTGCTCAGCCATGTCGCTGGGGCTATCACCTTATGGAAGAGAAGCGAACTGATGAGTTTTATCCGATATTTGAAGATGAACGAGGAACCTTCATCCTTAATGCCAAGGATATGTGTCTTATAGAACATATCGATAAACTTGCTAAGGCTGGTGTCAACAGTTTCAAGATAGAAGGACGTGCTAAATCCTCCTATTATGTTTCTGTAATTACTAATGCTTACCGTAAGGCAATGGATATCTATAAGTCTTCACCTGATGATTATAAGCTTCCTCAGTGGCTTAAAGACGAGGTATACAAGGTAAGCCATCGTGCATATTGCCCAGGATTTATTTTCGGTAATCCTCGTGAGAGTCAGTACTATGAGAATAGTGGATACGTCCGCGAATATGATGTTGTAGCTATTATCGAACACTGTGAAAATGGAATGATATACGCTGAACAACGAAATAAATTTAATAAAGGTGACGAGGTTGAGATCCTTTCACCTGAGGGTGAACCAGTGACTCTTATCGCATCTGAACTGTTTGATGAAAAAGGGGAGCCGATCGATACTGCTAATCATGCAGCCATGAAGTTCTCTATGAAATCTGATCTGATTTTCCCTAAGAATTCAATAGTGCGTATCAAAAAATGAACCAAAACTAAAAGCCTGCATAGCAATAATGTGTTATGCAGGCTTTTTATTGTTTATGTTTTGGTAATTGCAGAAGAATTGTATTTATTTGAAAAACTATCAGAAACTATCTTACAGTTACTGTTATGGCGTGCTTTACAGATTCGTTGACTGTCCATTCTCCGTTAACCTTGGCAGCAACTGCTACCTTGTATGTCTTGCCCGGAGTCAGGTTCTTTGGAGTTGTATAGTTGAGTGATGATGAAGGTATGTTCTGTGTCTGGATCCTCCATTTGCCCGCGAGATAAACTGCAATCGCGTAGTTTGTGGCACCATTCACAGGTTTCCAGGTAAATCTTATCTGGTGATACTGTTCACTGTATTCAATGTTGATTATCTCAGGATATTCTGATTCCTCAGGAATCACAGATGCTTTTGCAAATACTGTATAATTTACACAGCTTGAACTCTGTCCGTTAGTTCCGAGAGTGACGATCGTTCCGCTTTTTATGTCTCTCTGATAAATGTCAAAGGTCACAGAATTGTTATTTTGTATAGTCATGCCTGTTTTAGTATAGTTAGAAAGCCATACCGGTCTTGCCGACACTCTGTTGTCGAGCGCTATATAAACTGTCATATCATTTCCTGCCCTGAACGCTGCAAGGTCAGAATCATAGAGTTTGGAATCGCAGGCAGTTATAAGGTATTCAGCACCTGTAAGACTATCTGGTATCGAAGTATACACTACATCACGGTCACCAAAAACCAATGCACCGGCTGAAAGATTTTTTGCTATACTCCATCCGGAACTGTGAGCGGAATCAAGCACAGTAAATTCCGTGAATAGTTCGCTGCTGACAAGGTCGGCTTTGACAGTTAATTTCCATACTGTACCATTACCGCCTACACACTGTTTATCATCAGATGACTTTGTGTATATGATATATCCTGAGCCATGTTTGACGAACTTATATTGTTCTCCGCTTGAAAGTTCTCTGCCGTCATCAGCTGAAATGATCCTGTAATAACTGTTTCCACAGTCTTCCAGTCTCCAGGTCTTTGTGTTTGCGAGAAGTGAACCGCTGGTATTATCTGTGATCTCATACTTAGCGGTGGTATCCATAACAGCTCCGTATTTTGTATCACTAGAAGAAGGCGATAGTTCAACAACACCATCAGGAAATGAATCAACAGTAAGATCATTTATATAATACTCAATATTCATGTAGCCCTGACCGCAATAGTCGCCCTTATAGTCTTCGTGATCAGTCGGATCAAGCCCTCTCGCCAGTTCCCAGCTGTCATCCATACCATCGTTGTCATTATCGGTTATCTCTTTGCTGTAGACAGCAGAAGGGTATTCATATTTAACTCCGCACTGGATCTTATAGGTATTGAGTTCAGATTGTGATGAACTGTATGGATCGGTGCCGCTGCATGATCCGGTGCCGTTTTGGGTTTCTTCAGCACACTGTTTGTCTATAGCTGTACGCTTGTCAGGCGTTATGCCGTTTCCTGCAAATTTGATAACGTGGTCATACGATGATGCAGCACTTTCGCAGGTCAGTGCAGTTGAAATATTTTCATTGTCTGATAATATAGTGAATGGTGTTGTCGATTCAGTGTTACTTCGGTTTTTATCGCTGTGATTGTAAGATATGGCAGCCCAGTTATTATCCTCTCTGTTACGGTATGAACCATCTTTATTGAGTATTCGGTTTCCGTTAAGATACAGCTTGAATTTATCATCTGATGATACCTGCACGTAATGATAACCACTTGCTGTTGAGTTTCCGGCTTTGAGGGTGTTATTCACATAATTTACATGCCCTATCGTGCCGTATGCTGTCTGATATCCCCAGTCGTAGATGATATTGTTTGTAAAATCAGCAGTTTCGGTGCCTACTACTTTTCCGCGAAAGTTTCGCGATACATTGTGACAGATCAGATTGTGATCGAAAGTAAGGTTGCTTCTTCCCATCATAAGTCCGAAACCATGAACGCCTTTAACATGACCTCCCCAGGAATTTGCAGGACCTATGACCGAGTACTGCACAGTATAGTGATCGTTATTGGAGTAAAGTCCCCATTGTTCGTCTGTTGTCCAACCGAGAGAACAGTGATCAACAATGGAATTCGAGCCCTTTGCGCCTCCCCATGCATCGTTGCCTGAACTCGTTGCCTTATCGGGTCCGGGACGCGAACTCAGGTAACGTACAATGATGTTATCGCCGCCCATACCAAACTTGTAATTCTTTAGTGTAACACCCGATCCGCCAGGTGCAGTCTGTCCTGCAATAGTGATGTTGCTGCTGCATACGATATTACTGTTGAGATTTATTGTACCGCTGACATCAAACACAACTATGCGTCCTGACTTACTGACAGCATCACGCAGCGAACCTGTACCGCTGTCATTTAGATTCGTGACATGATAGACCTCACCGCCTCGTCCGCCTGTTGCATATTTACCTCCGCCAACAGCACCGGGAAAAGCAACCAGTTTCGATGAAGAAGCTGAAGCTGTGAAAGTTCCCGATGGGATTTCTGTTAAAGTAACTGAAGCCACAGTCAGCATAGTGCAAAGAAAAGCAGCAATACGTTTGTATTTTTTCTTCATAATATTACCTCCGATCATAATAATCATTACCGTCAGCACTACTGTTCACGATGAACTGAGTATAACTGCACGATAAAATAATGACCTATAATAGCATGATACCACTGTTTTATTAAGGTTGAAATGGTTGATTCGGTCGAAAACCTTGCATTTTTGTCAATATGTGATCATCGACTGATTTTAATTTGAAACTCTCGATTTATATGATGTATAAATGTGATGTATGACATAGTTTTCTAAATCACTCAGGAATAATATTATGATTGAAATTGCAATCTTTTGATACGAAATAATCATTGATAAAATGCAGATATTATGGTATATTTTCAGCAATATAACAGTCAGAGAAAATAATGACTGATTATTGTGCATGAGGATATATCAAGTCTCTTATTGATAATATCGATAGGTCTTGTACAGGTAAATATGCTTTGAAAGGCGGAACATGAATGGCTAGTAAAATTTTAAGACGAATCGCATCATCAACATTGACGTTGCTGATGTGTGGATCAATGATCGTTGGAAACGTACCTTCTTCGATCGGACAAACGGGGCATATACGCGCCGCTGCCGGCTCCATAAATGATATGCCGGACAAATATCAGAGTGCAGCAGACTGGATATGGCAAAACCGTGTAGTACGTGAGAATTCACTTGGATCACAGACACGCCGCTGGAACTCCCTTTTTGATCAAATCATCGATGGTAAGGGTACATTGAACTATGTGGTGCGATGGCATTCTGAAAGAGCTATCACATACGAACAGCGTCAGAAACTTGAAGTTGTACTGGATGATTGCCTGAATGCATGGACAGATTGGCTGGTGGGCTATGAAAACTGGCCGTATCAGCACGTAGATGTAAATATTGTCGGATGGGCAGTTGCGGACAGATCGCTTCTTCTGGATCTTCATTCGGACGAGGTCGTTTACACCGATGTTCAGAATTATACGATACAGCCCGGTGAAAGCAAAAACATACCCACAGTAATGGCAAGTGCGCCGTCCTCACTTTCGAGATTCGATCATTTTTCAGATGAGAACTATCAGTATCCCGGTGGATTAGACAAGCGGTTTGATATGTATATATGGGCAACTCAAGGATTCCCGGATATCGGAGGATGCGGCGGCGACTGGGGACAAAGACTCAGCGATAAATATTACCTTGGTCTTGCTGATGGTACGACCACACCCCACGTTCAGATCCATGAATTAGGGCATGGTTTCGGATTTACCGATTTCTACGGCGGTGAGGGTGAAGCGGACGGGTATCCCCCCGGAGGTTTCCCTGTTTCGGGCAAAGGTTCAATTATGATGGCAGGTTCTTCAAGCACTATAACAGATTTTGATGGCTGGTTCATGCGCTATACATGGAGCAAGATCAAAGATGAATCAGGAAGATTTGATCTGAAAAACGCACAACCTTCAACTGTATCTGCTGAGTTTGCTGACAAGATAAGCGCAATTGATATAAAACCCAATGGTTTTTCTACAATAACATTTGTTAACAACGGCACTTATCGTTTCCGCGCTAATGGTTATTATGACAGCGAAAATGAAAATCTCGCTTTCTATGAGGTTGGTGATAAGGTCAACATAAGGTTTAAGTTCAATGCGGCAGACGGCGAGATCAAGGAAATCGAGTATATTGATCTTATTACATCACCTGTATATCCTGTGATAACTAATATCGGGTACAGCGAACGCTATCATCAGATCAGATTTACCTGGAAGACTGTTGATGGTGCTTCAAATTACGGTGTTGCTGTATATCTTGCAGGCAAGTGGAGGATTCAGACACAGTCGATCGCTGCTTCGGTAAATTCTTATACCACGCCCAAAAACCTTACTGCAGGCATGACTTATAAGGTAGCGATAGCAGCAAAGGTCAAAGGAGAATGGACTGTCAGCGAATCTATCAAGCACGCTGTGACTGTCACTGTGAAATAAAATATCAAGTCCGTGATGATCCAAAATGTTATCACGGACTTGATTGTTTTTAATGATCGTTTTTGCGGTACTGTGTCGGTGTGATTCCATACTCTCTTTTGAAAACGCGCATGAAGTTATAATAATCATACCCGCACCGTTCAGCAATATCGGGCAGCAGAAGGGAAGTAGAGGTCAGAAGGTCTTTTGCACAGTTCATTCTGCTTTTTTTCAGATCATGAATAAAGTTTATGCCAAATGTTTGCAGATAGATCTTATAAAAATAGGATTTGCTGATATTCAGTTTCTGACTGCACATATCACCACTCCAGCTGAACTCAGGGTGTACAAAGATATCTCTTCGGAGTTTGAGTAGTTCTGAATAGTGGATATGGCTGGAAAGTTGTTTTTCTGCTCTTTCATCGATCATCTCCAGCATTCTAGTGAACATATCTGAAACATCTTCTTTACTGAGAGTTATCGGATCTTTAACTATCTTTGATTCGGATCTGATATAGATGATATGATCCTCACTGCTTGTGATCGTATATCTCCACATTTTTTCTTCGATCTTCTTTATATATTCATCTAAATGCTTATCTGGATTGTTGCCTGAACCTATCATTACAAAGCTTCTGTCTGTCGCTTTGAAAAGCCATTCACGGCTTCGGCAGCATTTTGATAGAATTTCGGCTATGGTCATGATACACTTATCACTTTCGACCGAGCCGAATTTGTTTTCAATATGCCTTATACCTCCCGCGGAAACAACAGCCATATAGAGTTGCTCATTGTTTTCTGCTGAAGAATCACGGATCTCAGCCCATACATCTTTGCAATTCTGAAAAACATATAATCCTGTCAGCTGATCTCTTGAAAGGCTGACGGACTGTCGATGCTGCAGGCGTTTAAGCTCGTTTTTCGTACTCAGGTATTTCAGTGCATTGTTGACCTCTCTGCAATATTTAATATATTCCATATTGAAGTTATCGATATTCTCGCCTAAGTCAAGTGCAATATATCCGTAGCACTGATCTTGAAAATGAACAGGAAGAAAAAATGTGGATGAAAATCCTTCTCTGTCAAGTATCTCAGGCAGAATTTCGCTTTGACGGAAACTGCATCTGCTCCCATCTGAACCTATAAGGTACATCGTATCCGAATATCCGTCGCGCCTGTACTCACTGCTGACATTATCCCAGTCGCTGCAAAGGCACAACAACAAACGGCTGTCAGTGAAATCTTTGTTGTATATGAACTTGTAGCGCATGGCGAACATCTCATTTACAAGTTCATCCAATGTATCTGCGTCATGGAATGCTGCAGATACCATTGAGTCCATATATCCTTCTTCTGTCAATCTGTGTTCAGCATCAAAAGCTTCATCACGTTCATGACAGTTACTGCAACCGCAGCTTTCGCGGCAGAGTATTGTGCCTGTATCTGTATTGTCAGGTTCACAATGTATTCCTGTTATTTTTTCATATAGCAGGCACACTGACCCTTTTCCAAGCTTCTCCTGTGATGTCCGATAGGTAGTGATCGCAGGAACGTGCATTCTTGATTCAGCCGAACCGTCATACCCTGTCACTCGGATATCATTTGGAACTGAATAACCACGTTCTGTCAGCGCGTCACAGAGAGATATCGCCATATTATCATTTGTACACACAACTGCATCCGGCTTTTCCCTCACATGGTCTGCTATCTCGGCGGCAAGATCTTTGGCGGCATTTATCCAGAAATCACCAAATACAATTGTTTTGTCAGAATATTCCAGCCCTGCTTTTTGCATAGCATCAATAAACCCTTTTGCTCTGTTTTGAGCCACAGGCATATCAGCAGGACCTGTCAGGCACAGAAGTTTTTTACAGTTGTGTCCGTATATCAGATGCATAGTGATATCAGATATCTCATTTCTGTCATCATACCAGAAAGGTATATAATCACCGACCTCAAGTCCGATGCGAACTACAGGTACAGTACAGTGTTCGGTGAGATAATTATCTATGTATCCGTAATAATCCGAGGAACAAAAGGTATATGGTGCATACACCACACCGTCAATTACAGAAAAATCAAGTGCGTGAAAAAGGTTTTTCTCACCGTGAGTTATACGTTCGTTGTCACATTCTTCATTAAGAGCAAATACAAAAGCACTGTAACCCAGAGCATTTGCCTGTACAAGCATACCATGGATCAGACTTTTGTTTATATTATTGTATATTCTGCCCATTATAATGGCTATTCTTTTCTTGCGTGCCAACCTTATTCACCTCACTTTGATATATTTCACAATATCATGCGATATACCGAAAAGTTAATATCAGTATTTATATTATGAATTGTAACATAAAATATCTGTAAATTCCAGTGAATTCTATGAATTTTTTCTCTGTGAGTGCTCTATTCGTACCATGCTAAATGGTTGAATATACAATTTCATCAACGATAATTTAAGCTTATTCAGTACTAAAATAATTATAAAAGGTATTGCCAGATCCGTTAAATTGCGTTATAATAATTATAAATCTTGGCATTCAGACAGATTACGACGAAAGGGGAGTAATTTTATGGCGATCGGACGTATTGCTGTTATAATCTCAGAGATTTTTGATCCTCTTGATTATGAACTGCTCAACGGCATTCATGCAAAGGCAAGCTCACTTGGCTATGACACAATATGTCTTACTGGCATAAGAGATGTGCGGCTCTCAAATAATAACCATGTTGTTTCAGATAAAATGGATAATGTATATACCCTGATAAATTCAGCGAAATTTGATGGGATCATATTTATAGCTGAGAGCTTTTACAGTAATAATACTGAACAAATGATCTTCTCTATGCTTCGTCAGATCTCTGTTCCAATTGTTGTGATAGGAAGAAAACAGGAAGGTTTTAATACTATACGCTCCGATCAGCGTTCGGACATACGTCGGCTTACAGAGCATCTGATAGAACAACATAATTGCAGACACTTTGCCTTTGTGAGCGGATTTAAAGGAGAATTCAATTCAGAAGAACGTTATGCGGGATTTCTGGAAGCATTAGCCGATGCAGGACTCGACTTTTGCGAGGAAAAAGATCTTTACTTTGGAGAATTCTGGAAGCAGCCCTCAGAACAGATCGGCAAAGAGATAGCTGCCGGGAGAGAAAGTCTTCCTGATGCGATCGTGTGTGCAAGCGATCTAATGGCTATATATCTTAGTGAAGGACTTATGGCCTCAGGTATCCGGGTGCCTGAAGATATAAAGATCACAGGGTATGACGGGGAATGGTATGCTGTGTTGCACACACCTTCGATCACTACCGTGTCCGGTTGCAAATTCGATGAAGGACAGCGAGCTGTTACAGAACTGTATTATCATATGACCGGAACAATTTCCCATGAAGCTGATATTGCAAGCAGGCTCTGCTTTGGTACAAGCTGCGGCTGCAAGCCTGACTTAAAATATTCAAGCAGAACTGTAAATGAAAGAAACTGGATAGAGCGAGAACTTCTCAATATCATAGACAAACATCTGACAAGCGGTAGGTACCTGAATAATGATATATCAGATCATGTCAGCCGAGCGGATACATTTGAAAGTTTGATACAAAGGATACATGACAGCGCGGAATCATTGCAAGGATGGTACCGTATCTCCATCTGTCTCTGCAGTGATTGGAGATTTGATTTTGAAAGGCCCGATATTTACAGAAGAGAAGGATTTTCTGATACAATGCAGCTTGTAATGGATTATAACAGATATGCACAGAATGTGGATTCTCAGAGTTTCCCAATAACACATCTTCTGCCGATGCTTGAGCAGGATCATTCTCCAGTTCTTGTTACCATATCTGCACTGAATAACGGAGATCAGATTTTAGGATATACAGCTTTTTACTATTATGATGTTGACAGTATCAATTACGATGCGCAGTTTATGAACTGGAACAATACAGCAGCGATCGGATTTCGTTTGATACAGCAAAAACTCTATCAGGAATATAAGCAAAGAAAAAATAACGTGATTTCCACGATCGATCCGGCAACAGGATTCTACAACCAGCGAGGCTTTTTTGAACTGCTGGCTGCAATAGATAAGGGCGAATGTATCTTGTGGCTGTTCGGGTTATACGATGATAATGATATACTTACAGATCAGAATGACTATCACTTTTTTTCAACTGCACTCAGGCTTTCATCTGAAAAGGATGAAATTATAGCTGCGCTGGGAAATCATCTTTTTGCTGTTGTATTCAAAAAGAGCGATATTTCAGCAGAAATATGGAAATTCCAGCGATTGCTCCGCTGTATGTATGAAGCTGAACGGCTTCAGCCATTAGATAAGTACAGCAGATTACCATGTGTGCTGTCTATCAGTACACTACTTGACGGAACAGCTGAACAAAAGCAGCTGAAAGCTGCAGAAATAGCTGAATTAGCAAAGCAACGGCTGAGTTCGGGAGATCATGAATCGTTGAAATCTGATCTGTTATGGTTAAAGATACGAGTATGGCTTCATCCTGAAACAGATCTTTCTGTTGAAGATATGGCGCAGGAACTTCATATCAGCCCAACCTATTTACATCGCATTTACAAGAAAGAGTTCGGTATAAGTGCAAAAGAAGATGTGATACTTGCACGCATCGAAAAAGCAAAACAATTGCTCGTGTCATCAGGTTTATCTGTAAATGAGATCGCTGAACAATGCGGTTATCATGAACCAAGCCACTTTATGCGACAGTTTCGTGACAGAGTGGGGATGACTGCAATGGGATACAGAAAACATAATTCAAAATAATCAATGTATTCCTCCGCTTAATGAATAACTGAAAATAATTAAAGGGAACTGATGCGTATTTGCAGCAGCTCCCTTTTTTCTGATATTCTATTATCTTACAGTCACTGTAACTGCGTGCTTGATAGCTTCCTCAACGCCCCATACACCGTTTACTTTCGCAGCCACCGCAACCTTATAGGTTTTACCGACTGTGAGATTCTTTGGAGTGATATAGCTTGTTGCTGAACCCGCGATACTCTGGGTCTGTATCCTCCACTTACCGGCAATATATACTGCGATACCGTAATTTTGTGCACCGGCGACAGGTTTCCAGTTAAACCTTATCTGGTGATATTTTTCGTTGTACTCTACAAAATATACATAAGGATAAACAGGCTTTGAAATTGTATTCTCTGCAGCTTTGAATATAAACTTCTGACCGTCACCGCCCCAGTATTCCCACTGGCAAATATTCGCACCTGCGTCCTTGCTTATATTGTATACGTCAAGTCCTGCCTTGCAGTCAGACACAGCTGATAGCACAGCCATATTTCCGTTTCCGTCGTCGACTATACGGAATTTCTGTGAATTGCTGCCGTTATAATCAGCAATAAGTATATCAGCGCCGTTTTCAGTACTGCTGTTTGCAACAGTCAGTGCCTTGCCGTCAGATGTTCTAAGAGTGTACCAACCCTCGCTGTTCGCGATAACCTTCCAAACCTGATCAGAAGTATTCTGTTCAGCACTGCCACTATTTTTAGAAGTATCAGCATTAAGATACAAACCACTGTTCAGGTTCTTGATTGTATAAGTTCCATTTGATATCGGAGTATAATCAGGTTCAAATATAAACTTCTGACCGTCACCGCCCCAGTATTCCCACTGGAAGATATTCGCACCTGCGTCCTTGCTTATATTGTATACGTCAAGTCCTGCCTTGCAGCCAGACACAGCTGATAGCACAGCCATATTTCCGTTTCCGTCGTCGACTATACGGAATTTCTGTGAATTGCTGCCGTTATAATCAGCAATAAGTATATCGGCGCCGTTTTCAGTACTGCTGTTTGCAACAGTCAGTGCCTTGCCGTCAAATGTTCTAAGAGTATACCAACCCTCGCTGTCCGCGATAACTTTCCAAACCTGTTCACCAGTATTCTGTTCAGCACTGCCACTGTTTTTTGACGTATCAGCATTAAGGTATAGATCACTGTTCAAATTCTTTATGGTATACGAACCGTTACTTATCGGTGTTTTATTAACTATATCTTCCGAAGGAACATAAGCAGTTTTTTTACTACCCCAAATGCAGATGTTTATACCTGTGGCAGTAAATGTCATTTTCTTGACTTCCTGAGCCGATTCATCATTCTGTACGATAAATGCGCCTTTGTAGGTCACTCCTCCCCATGTAAAGCTCATGTAAGGTGTACCATTCTTCGTTATTTTCCATGTTGCACTGATATCACCTGCGACAGTACCGTCTGCTTTTAATGTGATATTAATAGGCTTTTCTACATCAGCTGATTTCTCATTAACAAATTTCTGGTTCGGATTATGCCAGATAAGCTCATAATCACCAACTATAGCTTCCATTGTATGACCGTTGGCAGACAATGTTTCGCCTGAGTATTCATACGATGTAGCTGTCGGCCAGCCATCTTCGTTCATAATCATTTGATGAACACGTACTTCGTGTCCGCCATAGTTATCATCAAATTTGTTGTGATAGATACAAAATAATTTTCCGTCATCATCCATAAGGACGGAGTTGTGTCCCTGAGCTGTATTTGGCTTTGAATTGCAGCTCCACTGGTAGTTACTCATCAAACGCTCACCGACATTGCCCGCTATATTGTCTCCGCCTTGTGCAAATATAGCAGAATTACCATTCTGGTCAATGTATGGACCCTGTGGTTTATCACTGCGGAAGATACGCATGTTGTATCCGCCCTTGTTGTTGAAATAGCCATAGGATAAGAAAAGATAGTAATATCCCTTATCGGTTGCGGGATCTTTCATATATTCAATGTAAGGACCCTCACCTGATACCCAGTGACCTCCTGCTACGTGGATACCCATATAGGCATCAGACTGTACGGCTCCTCCACTTGACGTCGTTTTATATTTTACGTTATAATCTCGCAGACCTGTTTTTTCATCCAGTTCCAGCATATATATACCACCGAACCACGAGCCGTATACCATCCACAGTTTACCGTCTTCGTCATAAAAGGTGCATGGGTCGATTGCATTTGTGCCGTATTCGGCATTCCATCTTCCGCTGCTGTTCAGGTAACGGCTGAGATCGGGGTTGCTTCCAAGAACTTTTTGAACATCTGTATTTTTGTAGTTGTTGGCAGAATTAGCTGGTTTTGTTTCAAAACCGGAATATACGATAGTTCCACTGTATGAATATGGACCTTCAATATTGTCTGAGGTACACAGCACAATAGATGAATGCCAGTCTACACCGTTTACTGAAAGGTACATACAATATTTCTTCATCAATGGATTATAGATTATATCAGGCGCCCACAAATTTCCCGAGAGATCATAGTTCGCGCTGGTGTTCGACCATTTTTCAGGAATGGCAAGATCAGTATATATATTATTAAAAAAAGTAGTCCTCGTAGAACCAAGATATGAATTTGCTACCGATGTCCAGTTCATAAGATCAGATGAGCGCGCAGCCCCGAGGTGTGAACCGATAATGAAATAACTTCCGTCTTTCAGTTTGACGATCGATGGATCATGAACAGATACCCTGGTGTAATTTCCTGCACTTGTTGTAATGGAAAGCGCTGTCGTGCTTACCATTACTGATGCAATTACAGAAGCGATGATATGTTTGAATTTCATTGATATTCCTCCTTATTATGGATAGTTAATGCAGAATTCTTCCGCTGCGATTATAATTGTACTTCAATTTAATAATTTTAACAATAGATTATCCTGCTTATTTTATTACATATCCTGCACAATCATCTTCAAATCTCACACTCCGTAGCAGTACTATTTTAGTTTCATGAGTGAAACTAAAATATAGAAGGGAAGTACCATGTAAATCCAAAAAAGAAATAGATCATAAGGAGTCTTTGTTGTCATTTTACGTTCTTATTGGTGCATTTCGGACTGCGAAAAAGCCGTATTATGTTGTGTTTTTTAGGCTTGGTGATATCAATTATCACAGATCAGTAGTTAAACGGAATGATCAAAAAAGCGTTGATCAGCTTAATTACCAGAAAAGCTCTGTTTCAAGAGATGTAACGTTATCACGTATTTAGTTTTTAACTCATTTCCTTTTACAGTAAAACCTGTAAATCCAAGGAATTTTACTACAAAGAGATATTTTACTCATACCTTATTAACAATTTTTGGCATATTAGTTATTGAAAGTCAAATGTTATGATAACGTTGCTCTATATTTTAGTTGACGAAAGGAAATTTTATGATATAATTTAAATCAATAAAGACAGATATGACATATAAATCGAATCTATATGATATGAATTTTAACAATAACTATAAATGAATTTAATAAGGAGAGTAAATTTTATGAGCCAATATCGAATAGCAGTTGCTACGGCGGACGGACATAAAGTAGACCAGCACTTCGGTTCTGCTTCACGTTTTGATATCTATCGTATCGAAGATGATGTTTCCGCCAAGGAAAAAACAATATCCTTTGGAAATCAGGATGGATGCAGCGGAGATCACAGAGGTGCAGAAGCAAGACTTGAACTTGTGGAAAACTGCCAGTATGTTATCGCCGCACGTATCGGGAGCAGGATACAGAGATATTTTGAGACCCAAAGAAAGAAATATTTTGAAATGCCCGGTTCTGATACTGATTATGTGATCGAAAAGATCGTAGAGTACAGAAAACGCAGCAAGTAAGGAAAGGTGATGTGATCATGTCAAAGGTAGCAGAAAATCTGACAGAGCTTATAGGCAATACGCCGCTTTTGAAAATAAGCAGGCTGGCAGGAGATGACGAACTATATGCAGAGGTGTATGCAAAGCTTGAATACTTCAATCCTCTGGGAAGCGTAAAGGACAGGATAGCTCTTGCGATGATAGAAGATGCAGAGGAAAAAGGACTTTTAAAAGAAGGGTATACCATAATTGAAGCCACTAGCGGAAATACAGGCATCGGGCTTGCATTTGTCGGGGCAGTCAAGGGATATAAAGTTATACTTACAATGCCCGAGAGTATGTCGGTAGAAAGACGCAGGCTGGTAACTCAGCTTGGGGCAAAGGTGATACTTACTCCTGCGGCAGAGGGAATGAAGGGTGCTATCCGCAAGGCGGAAGAACTCAATGCGGTGATAGAGGATTCATTTATCCCACAGCAGTTCGATAACCCTGTAAATCCGGAAATACATACAAAAACTACAGCACAGGAGATCATAAGAGATACCGATGGTAAGGTGGATTACTTCGTTGCAGGAGTGGGTACCGGCGGAACTGTTACAGGTACAGGCAGAGCTCTTAAACAGAATGATCCCGATACAAAAGTTATAGCAGTTGAGCCCTATGATTCCTCTGTTCTTTCGGGTGAAGCTCCCGGACCTCATGCGATACAGGGTATAGGTGCCGGATTTGTGCCGCATATCTTTGACAGAGAAGTAATTGATGAGATATTCAGGGTGAAGAACAAGGAAGCTCTGGAAACTGCACGAACAGCGGCAAGACTTGAGGGACTGCTGGTGGGTATCTCATCGGGTGCAGCATTGTTTGCCGCTATCGAACTTGCTAAACGCAAAGAGAATAAAGGCAAGCGCATAGTTGTGCTTCTGCCTGATACGGGAGAACGTTACCTTAGTACCGCACTTTTCGATCAGCCTGCGGAACTTGCGTGATAAGGAGGGATATCATGTCATTTATTGAAAGACCAAGGTTTTCATGTATGCTGGGAGGCGCACTTGCAACTCTCACCTCTCTTCCAAGAGTAATACCTATAATACACGGAGCACAGGGCTGCGGCGGTCAGCTGACCAATTCATTTGCTTACGGCGGATATCTGGGAGTTGGTTACTGCGGCGGTGCTTCACTTCCCAGTTCAAACGTAAGTGAAAAGGAGATCATCTTTGGTGGTGCTGAGAAGCTCAGAAAAGAGATACTTGCGGCCTACGATGTAATGGACGGCGATCTTTTTGTAGTAGTTACAAGCTGTATGACCGATCTTATCGGTGATGATGTTGAAGCGGTCATCAGCGAGGTAGAAAGACCCGAGTATCCTCTGATATTCGTTGATACAGGCGGATTCAAGGGCAATTCTTACTATGGTTATGATATCGTGATAAAAAGCCTTTTTGAACAGTACATACCCGTAACAAAAGAAAAAGATGAAAAGCTTGTTAATCTGCTTGGACTTGTACCTGCATACGATCCGTTTTTCAGGGGCGACCTTGAAGAGATAAGGAGAATACTCTCACTTATCGGTATTAAAGCAACTACCTTTGTAACACCCGACCAGACCATCGAGGATATCAGAAATGCCGGAAAAGCAGCTTTGAATATCGTTCTTTCACCTGTAAACGGAATAAGAGCTGCAAAGGCGGCTAAGGAAAAGCACGGTATAGATTATATAGTTACTGATCTTCCTATCGGCAGCAATGCTTCAGTTAAGTTTGCAATTGAAATAGCAGAAAAGCTTGGCATTGACAGGGAATTTGCTGAAAAAGCTCTTGAAAAAGAAGTTGAGCGTTATTACAGCTATGTTGACAGAGCAACCGACGTTATTGCAGATACGGATTTCCAGAACTATGCAGTGGTAGTCAACAATGCGACACAGGCACTCCCTTATGTACAATATCTTGATAACGAGATAGGCTGGCTTCCCGAGTATGTATTTATAACCGATGAGCTTAGGGAGAAAAATAAGGAGATTATTCGCCGACATTTTGAAGAACTGCCTTTTGAATATCGTCCGAAGCTTGTATTTGAAACGGATACCTCAAAGATACAGCAGTACATCACACAGAATGACCCGCAGTTTTTGTCGGATACCTATTATGAAAAACTTGAGCCTGCATTCGTGCTTGGCAGTTCCATCGACAGAAAGCTTTCACAGGTACTGAACGGAAATTTTCTGAATATAAGCTTTCCTGCAATGAGCCGTATCATACTCAACAAAACATACGCAGGCTTCAACGGCGGACTTGCACTGCTGGAAGATCTGATAACAGCACAGGTATCGGGGAGGTAAAGATATATGAAATTCGATGTAAATTTTGATGTGCAGGTACCAAATCCCAGAGAAAGGCAGAGAGCCACAGCCTATGCTTTCGGCGGATGTACCAGTGATCTAAGGAGCGGTTCATGCGCAGGATGTCTCGGTAGATGCGACCGCAGCTTTACGCAGGCTATGTTCTGCCAGATGGGTGTTTCGACACTGATATCATTCTCGACAAAGGATTCCGTCGTAATAATGCATGGTCCTGTTGGCTGCGGTTCACAGTCCCATGGTATTGATTTCAGCATAAAGCAGTACGGTGCTGCACGCGGCGTGAAGATGGAAGGTGCAAGATGGCTGAGTACAAATCTGACGGAGACTGACGTTATCAGCGGCGGAAATGAAAAGCTTTACGATACCATTATCGAAGCCGACAGACGCTTCCGCCCCACAGCTATATTTGTCTGTAATACCTGCGCCCCCGGAGTTATCGGAGATGATATAGAAAGTGTTGTAAACCATGCTCAGGAACAAGTAACAGCAACAGTTGTACCGCTACACTGTCCCGGTTTCGGTGCGAAGGTATTTTCTTCGGCGTATGATGTTGTGTACCACGGCATAATGCACAGGTTTGGCTTTGAGCCTAAAAAATATATCGACTATACCCCCTTTGACAAGAGCGATCCCGACTACGAGATCAAAAAGCAGCGCTACGAATACAAAAAGAGCCGCACTGTGACCCTGTATAACGCATGGTCCATAGGTCCCGGAGATGAAAAGGAGATCAAGAGACTTTTGAATGCTTTGGGGATAAACGTTAATATATTCGTTGAATACAAAGAGCCCGATGACTGGAGATTTATTACCGAGACTGCACTGAATGTAAGCTTTTGTCATGTACATGATGTATATTTCCTTGAGTATCTGAAAAGGGAATTCGGTATACCATATATACTCCCCACAATCCCTATAGGTACAGATCAGACAGTAAAGTTCATAAAAGCCATAGCTGAATTTTTCGGCCTTGAAAAAGAAGAAGACCTTCTGCTGAAAAAGGAAACTGAAAAGCTGAAAAAGGCACTTGAACCCATAAGGAAAAATGTTGAAGGCAAGAGCGTTCTGATAAGCGGAGGTTTTCTGCGTATCGGTGCAACGGGACTTCTGGCAGATGAGATAGGACTTAAAGTTGTGGGTTTCAGAAACTTCAACTATGATGAATTCGGAGATCAGCTGTTCAGTGAGTTCCAGGAAAAGATAGGTGATGTTCAGAATGCTGTTTCAACTCAGGCAAACGAGCTAGTGAACATGGTATACAAGCTTAAACCGGATATTGCCATATCTCACCCCTCAGTAGGTGTATGGCTTGTAAAGGCAGGTGTACCTTCGCTCACATTGTTTGCACAGAGATTTACATATTTCGGTTTTACAGGAGCATACTCCCTTGCAAAGAGGATAGAGAGAACTCTGAAAAACACAGCCTATGCGCGCAATATTTCAGCACATACCAAACTTCCGTATCAGGAACAGTGGTATGGCAAGAGCCCATACCATTATATAACCGGTCTGCCCGAAACGGATAAGCCCACTATCTGATATATGCGAAAGGAAGATATTTATGAAGAAAAGAGTAAGGAAAGCTATTGAAGTATTGATCGCAACTTCACTTCTTGTCAGCACCCTGACAGCCTGCGGAAGTTCATCGCATAAAAAAACATCGGGAAGCGGAGTAAACAAAGCGAATGTCGGTACACTTGAAGTTGCGTGGTTCCCTTCATCTATAAAATCCGCGCTGACTACGGTAGCCTACGATCAGGGATATTTTGAAGAGGAAGGCGTGACGGTAAACTGCGATGTTCTTCTCTCCACAGCTGACAGTTTAACAGCGCTTTCAACAGGCAAAGTCGATGTAGTTCCCGTAGGTATCACATTACAGTTACAATTCATGGCTGAGGGACAGGATCTTATATTCTTCGGAGGTTCGGCACAGGAGGGAGGTGCTATCATCACAAAGCCTGAAAATACTGAACAGTTTGCTGAATTATCCGGCTGGGCTGGAAAGAAATGGGCATCAGCCAGAAGCTACACGGGCGATAACATCATACGTGCAAAGCTGCGTGAGATCGGCATAGTTCCTGAACAGGATATCGAGATAGATTACCTCAATGATGATACTTCCATTGTTCAGGCGGTATCAAAGGGGCAGGTCGATGTTGGATATATCACCGCCGACGGAGTACAGACTGCAAAAAATTTCGGACTTGATCTGGGAATAAAGGTAGGTGATATAGATCCGTGCTATCCATGCTGCCGTCAGACTACTACTTCAAAGGTAGTCCAAGAAAAACATGATGAACTTGTAGCTTATCAGAGAGGTTTGATAAGAGCATACAAACTGATACTCAACGATCATGACAATGCCATAGATATTATGGTCAGACAAACGGGTCAGACAGAGGAGTATGTTACAGAAGCGCTTTACGGTGATTATGCTTCGCGCTATAACCCAGATCCTGCAAGGAACAGAGTAGTTGATTATGCAGCATATCTAATAGGCGAGGGAATAATCAAGGACGCTGACATAAGCGGAAATGTCAACACAGAGATCTTCCGCGAAGCGCTTGATCAGATACTTAAAGAATATCCTGATGATCCCGATTATATTGCACTTAAAGAGTTCTCGGACAAATACGATGTATAAAAGATGATATTATTTTAAGGAGGAACCGATAATGAGTAAAATAGAATTTCGTAATGTTTCATTCAGCTATGAAACTGATAACAAAGCAGTAAATATCCTTGATGGTCTGAATTTTAAGGTAGAAGAGGGGGAGTTCGCTTGCCTTATCGGTCCTTCGGGCTGCGGAAAAAGCACGCTTGTATCTTTGCTGTTAGGTCTTCAGTTCCCGACAAAAGGTGAGATACTGATAAACGACAAGCCTGTTACAGGTCCCGATGTAAACAGAGGTATGGTATTTCAGCACTATTCACTGTTCCCGTGGCTTACTGCAAAAAAGAATATCATGTTCGGAATCAAAGAGGCCGGTATACTAAAAAACAGAAAAGAGATAGCAAAGAGGGCAGAGGAGTATCTTGAATTAGTCGGACTTGCTGACAGTGCTAATAAATATCCACACGAGCTTTCGGGCGGAATGCAGCAGCGTGTGGCTCTGGCAAGAGCTTTTGCGATGGATACGGACATACTTCTCATGGACGAACCATTCGGAGCTATCGACCCACAGAAGCGTATAGAGTTACAGGAACTCAGCATCGAGCTTTGCAAAAAACGCGGGGAGAAAAAGACAGTGGTATTCATTACCCATGATATCGACGAAGCACTGGTTCTGGCTGACAAGGTATACTTCATGGAGCCCCATAAGATAAGGACAGAAGTAAATGTAGGTCTTCCCGCAAATACCCCAAGAGAGGAACTGATTCGACTAAACAGATACGATCAGCTTCGCCATGAGCTGCTCGACCTGTTTACAGAAGTGAAGGTGAAAACTGCATGACAGATACACGAACAATAAATACATTGGAATCACGCGATAGTGAGATAACTTACTCTGTCGGCAAAATAATACTGAACATAGCTGTTGTTACACTTTTTGCCGGAACAGTGATAACACTTTCGTTTATAAAAGGAAAGGTCAGCGCACCGAAAAATACAGTCTATGTTTCTATCATGGGACTTATCTGGTTCTACCATACTGTAAGGGCTGTAATAAAAAAGAATGAGTATCATCCCGATATTGCCGTTTTGATATACAGCCTTTTTCTTATATGGGATATAACTTTCCGTATACTCGGCAAGGGCAACCCTGTACTTAATCCACCAATGGAGAATGTATTCGAGGTGTTCCTGAAGGACAGCGAATTTATTGCAGAGGGCATAGGTCATTCTCTGATGATACTGGTGACAGGATTTTCAATAGCGCTCATATCGGGAAATATACTGGGCATGATAGTGGGATGGGTAAAACGGCTCAATAATGATTTTACACCAATCGCTAAAGTACTCAGCCCTATACCGCCCATGGTATATACCCCATATCTCATCGCGCTGATGCCCACATTTACATCTGCATCGATAGCTGTAATAGGCATAGGTATGTTCTGGCCTATATTCCTTGGAATGATAAACAGGGTCGGCAGCATAAACGGAAGACAGATAGATTCTGCCAAGGCAATGAATGTAAGTACACCAACTATGCTTTTTAAGGTGATACTGCCTTACAGTATCCCATCAATAGTCGGTAATCTTAAAATACAGATCTCCACCATATTTATGATCCTAATAATGGCAGAGATGATCGGTGCAACAAGCGGACTTGGATTTTTCATAAAAAAATATTCAGACTATGCCGATTATGCCAGAGTACTTGCAGGTATATTCGTTGTAGGCACTGTGATAACCATATTGAATGTTCTGCTGGATATAGCAGAGAAAAAACTTATAAAATGGAAGCCAGTATGAATACAACTATGTGAGCCCTCCCCTAAACCGCACTAAATTTTCATTTAGTGCGGTTTTGTGTTCGGCTCATTTACAATCATATCATATTTTTGTCAGGTTGTCAATCATTGGATTCAACACGTTTAACCACTTCGTGCAGAATAATATTGAGTTCGGTTTCGATAAGTGTTCGCCCACGGAGTGTAAAATACTCATCGTTGTTGCGCAACAGGCATTGAGCATACACCAACAAATCCATGATTTCATCATTTTCGATTATTCGGCGCACCTCCTTTAACCTCATTCAGACCACCACCAAACAATCGTATTAGATCAGCGGCTGACATCTTGCGAAGCAAGTTTTCCATAGTGTGAGCTTTGCGAACTACCCAGTATTGCTTTACCCTTGCAGTGTTGTGAAACTCACTGCATATCAAGCGAGGGCTTTGCCCGAGCTTGTATCCACAGCGTATGTAACAAGGGTCAAAGAAACGTTTTGCTTGATACTTACAATCAAGCCTTGTACAGAACTTGCACAAGCAATTCATGCATTTGGATATACCCATGTATATCCCCCTTTCAGCGTTGTTTTACTTGTGTTTTGCTGTCTGTATTTCCTTTGCTTTTCTCTGTCTGTTTTCAAAAGTGGTGACATTATGTGGCTAATATCAAGTAATAGCCACATCACCCAAAAGAGCGAATAACTATTTTGCATTGTCCGCGGTCGGGTCGTGACGTGCACGGGGCATGCAACGTACACGACACCGACACGCAGGACAAGCCCAAAGAGCGTCTCCTCTCTTTTTCGGGTACATCATGTGGCTAACAGCCTTGACCGTCAACCATTAAAATTTATATCTTCAACAACGTAATCAATATTGCCGTTTTCGTCCTTGATAATCCGATATGAAAAGCCCTCGCCTATTGAATCGTCAAGGACATTCAGAGCTTTAGTCAAATGCTCATATACCTTTGCCGGCAAATAATCCATACCAAGCAACATCATTATCATTTCACTTGCAACAGCCGAATGATACTTGGAAAAATCGGTATTGCACTTTATATCGTTAGCCATAAGTATTATCCTTTCCTGTCGTAAATGAGTATTCTCTCAAATCGTCTGTGAAGCCCTAGAGCGTATTCTGACCTTGTACGCTCTTTACAAAGGGTTGTAGGTTGGTCTTATCCCTCACGAGCCGTTGAGGGGCTTTGTAGAGCTTCACAGGCGATTTGAGGACACTAGCATTAACCGCACCATAACACAGCGCATTGAAACCGTCCTCGGCATTTATTCCACGTTCCCTTGACATGAGCCTCGAACGGGCAGGCAATTCAATCAGCGGAGGCGCGGGACAAGCGCGCCTCTGGCTTTTAAGCCTAGCCTGCCCGTACTCATGTCAAGGGACTTTCGCGGCATAAAAGCCGAGAACTAGGGAGCTGTGTACAAAAAAACGCCCACATACTATGAGCGTGAACTTTTTGTGACATCATCGCGCTAAATCTACGGAAGAATTTTCATTTAGTGCGGTTTAGTCTATAAGTGCTTCTGTACTTCCTGCTGTTGAATTTCTATCTCATATCATCTATCAAATCTCGATAACTGAAAGAATCACGTAACAAAACAGACAGAGTCATTTTGGGCTCTGTCTGTTTTGTTTGTTGATCTATTTATACGGACTATTACATAACATTCTAATTAAGTCCAAGTTTATTACAGATAAGCTTGCAGACTTCCTCCTTGTGCTGAGTATAGTAGAAATGTCCGCCGCTAAATGATACTACTTCACAGTTTTTATCGGTATATCGTTTCCAGCTGCTCATGTCAGCATTTTTTAGCATTGTATCATCTGTGCCGTATATCGCCGTGATATCACAGCCAAACTGCACCTGATTCGGAGTGGTGCAGTACTTTTCAGCCATTCTAACATCATTACAGAGGATACGGTTAAGCTGTGCTACAAGCTCCGCATCGGGGATCACCGGAGAGGAATTCATACTGTTATTGTTAAAAAAATCAATTATATCCTGATCGGTGACCTTGTTGATATCATCGAAACAATGAAGGTTTTCATCAGGAGCGTTTTTACCTGACAGAAAGATGTGTATCGGCGCAGGATGACCCTTTTCCCTTATCTGTTTTACAAATTCGGTGGCAAGGATTGTTCCCATACTATGACCAAATATTGCGTAATCGCCATCCTTAAGAAATTCCAGAAGCTTTTCGTTGCTGTCAAAAAGTTCACTGATACACGACTCGATATCGTGCATCAGTGGTTTGTCAGAACGGGTAAAACGTCCTGAAAGTTCCATTGTGACAACGTTCAGATCTTTTGGGAGAAAGCGTTTAAATGATGCGTAACTCTTTGCTGAACCTCCTGCGTGGGGGAAAAAGAAAAGTGTCATATTATCCCTCTATCGGTGTACCCTTTTCGTTAAGAAGATCGAAGAACTCCCCTACTCTGCTGATAGATGCTACCAATGACAGCGCAACATTCAGCTTGTATGTATCTGTAATGTGTGAACCAAGGCCGAACAGTCCGAGAGAATCAAGATACAGGTCATCAAAAACATCAGTATCCCTTGTGATCTCATCAGCATCAACGCCTACATAGTCGGAAACTACCTGTCTGAATTCGTTCCAATCGAGATTATTCATAATTATTTATACTCCTTTTTTCTGAGATATTTAAACTGTATCTTACCGATGTCCTTTGGGATCTCCTCTACGAGAACTACTTTGTCGGGTACTTTGTATGCAGAGAGTTTTCCGTCAAAATAGCGTGCCAGTTCGCCTCTTGTTATCTTTTCATCGCCCTTTGGCTGAATGTAGGCAACTATTTGCTGACCGATAACCGGGTGCGGCTCATCAGTTACAGCTGCGGCAGCAATTTTTGGATGAGTGAGCAGGCAGGCTTCAACTTCTTCTGCGTGGACAAGGTTTCCGCCACGTTTGATAATACGCTTGCTGCGTCCTGCAAAACGAACTATACCTCCGGGCAGTTTATTTACAAGATCGCCTGTACAGAACCATCTTCTGCCCTGCTCATCGGTGAGTATCTTTTCGGCAGAAAGTTCAGGATTGCCAAAATACTCTGTGATTACACCGTCTGTGTATACACATAACTCTCCTGTTTCACCCTCGGCAACGTCATTCTTTTCAGCATCAATAACACGATAATCAGTGAAGTAAAGCTTCTTGAAGTCGCTGGGGTCAGTGTCACCGTCCTTAGCAGAATCCCATACTACCATAGTACAGGTCTCGGACGAACCGATTATATTTATAACACGGATATTCAGTTTCTTAACAAATGCATCAGCGATCTCCTTGGGCAGGACTTCTCCTGCAAAATAGCATATACGAACAGATGAAAGGTCATACTTATCAAAATCAGGAGTTGAGAGCAGGACCTTTGCAAGTGTAGAGGTGAGCTGAATTATATTTACTTTGTATTTCTGAACAGTTTCAAGGAAAGAAATGGGATTGAACTGCGGCTGATACATTACGCATCCGCCCTTGAGTGCCATTTGCAGACCCATTCCGAATCCGCCCTGATGATAGAGGGTCATGCCCAGCATCATTACATCGTCGGACTTGAATTCCAGATAATCGCCCATATCTTTCTGTGTGGAAAGAAATCCGCCTGTTGGGATAGCCAGAATCTTTGGTGTGCCGGTACTGCCTGAAGTGCAGGCGAGTGACATAGTGTGAAGATACTCAGGCTGATAGATCTCGCAGTCAGCCTCACCTAATTCAGCAGTGAATTTATCGGCAGTTGTGTAACACTCGTTCTCAGGTACTGCGCTTTCAGGCGCAAAGCATACGACCTTTGTAAGCTTGAACTCACCGGGAACGATCTGCTCCACTGCTTTTATAATATGATTTGTTCTGTATTTTTCAGCGACGAAAAGCATCTTGACTGTAGTTGCAGGGATAAGTCTGGAAAGTTCCAGCGAACCGCTTTGAGGATCAATCGGAACAGGTTGAGCGCCTATTCTTACAGCTGACCAGAAAGCAATATACCATTCGATGCTGTTAGGCATTACCAGACCTACCTTATCGTTCACACCGATGCCCAACTTTTTAAGTGCAGAACCGAATATGGCGGTTTTCTCCATGAACTGACTGTATGTCAGTGTATTCTCATCTATTCTCAGAAGGATCTTGTCAGGTGTCTTCTGAGCGTATTTGCTGTAATAATCAAAGAAATTCATGCTCATTTGGTTTCTCCTGTAAGTCTCTGTGCGATGAAATCAGCAGTTATATGCTTTACCCAATGGAACTGCTCACCTACCGGCATTGCGTGCATGATAGTTTCCTCGGAAACATAAGCAGGTCTTTCAGTAACTTCAAGTCTCTCCTTGTAACCTGTAGCCTTGCTGTAGAGGATATCATTTGCCTCGTGGGTCATCCAGTTATCGTAATCACTGTGAACAAGGAAGAAATCGGAGCTGAGAGTACCCTCGGAGAGAACATTCATCGTTTCCATATAGTCATCATTTGTCTGGTAGGAAGTCCACTTGCCCTTCTTCATCCATATCGGTACGGAATCAAGCTTGCAATAGCATATCATAAGCGGGAAAAGTGCTACGCAGCATTTAACAGCAGGATTCTTTGCTGTTGCTCTGATAGCATAACCGCCGCCCATGCACAGACCAAAGTTAGCTATACGGGTGCTGTCCAGTTCACTGCGGCTGTCAATGAACTTGTAAATACCATCGAAAGCGGCTTCCAGTTCGTCACCGCCGCACTTCACGTTATTCCATATAACAGCGCCGCCTGTTCCGGGCATATCAGGTGTTATAACTGCAACTCCACGTTCATTAAGGGGCATTGCCAGCATATCAAGTTCCTCTTTACAGCTACCGATGCCCGAGTAGGTTATAGCGATAGGATAGCTTTCCTTGCTGCCGTCATCGGGATAGTGGATATAAGCAGGAAGCTTTCCGAAAGCAGTATCTATCTCTACGTACTCTATCTTGTTATCGCAAAGTTCAGTATACTTTCTGTAGCTTTCAGCCAGGTTATTATAAATGGAGACCTTCTGCTCCAAGTCCTGAATATTAACCATATAGCAAGCGTACCAGCACTGAGCGACCATTTTAGCGTATGCTCTTGCAGAGATACGGTTTCCCTTAGCCTCGTTCTGATCACGAAGTTCTGCGTAATGAGCGATTTTCTTTCCCCATTCACCAAGCCATACAGCCTGTATTTTCTTACCGCTCATGACGTCTATCTCGTCTACTCTTTTCAAAACGTATTCTGTATCAAATGGATCACTTCCGTAAAGCATTGATCTGGTGACCACCGGGTTAAGAAGTTCTCTTATTGACCATTTCATATTATCATTCCTTTCTCATTCTGTATAGCGCCAAGCGCTCTGTCTGTCCATCTCTGTAAACTGCATATATATGCGGTAGGGATCAACTTTTGTGTGTTTTTGGATGACTGCCAGCATTGTATCTGCAAACCTTTTCATAAATCCACTTTTATCGCCGTCAAATTCCTGTGGCATAACGTAGCGGAATTCAGAGAAAAAAACGGTATCCTCAGATCTATTCATGTCCATATAGCAGTTGTCCAGCATGACCATTACAGCTGGAATGGGCTTTTTCAGAAGCTTTGCCATTTCCCCTGCAATATCATCCAGAAATTCCTTTTTAGAAACATCGTTCATTTTGTAGTTGGTTTTCATCTGTGCGATAGGCATTTTTTCCATTCCTCTCTCAGTTATATTTTCTGAAAACTAGTGTCGCATCATGCCCGCCAAAGCCAAAAGCATTAGATATAGCAACATTGATGTCCTTTTTCAGTGCTGAATTGGGTATGTAGTTCAGATCAAGCTCCGGATCAGGTTCATCGAAATGAACTGTAGGCGGTAATATGCCTTCTTCGATAGCTTTGACGCATGCGATACCCTCAAGTACGCCGCATCCGGCAAGGGTATGACCGATAGCTGCCTTTATGGAAGAAACCGGGATGTCATAGGCTTTTTCACCAAAGATCTGCTTTATCGCCATAGTTTCATAGAGATCATTTAACGTAGTAGATGTGCCATGGGCATTGATATAACCCACTTCATCGGGAGTTATACCGGCATCTTCAAGAGCACATCTCATGGAGTACGCCATACCCGCGCCATCCGCCTGAGGTGCAGTAAGACTACTAGCTTCACAGCTTATGGATGCGCCTGCAAGTTCGCAGTATATCTTTGCTTCCCTTGACCTGGCGTGTTCCTCAGATTCCAGAACCACTGTTCCGCCGCCTTCGCCCATTATAAAGCCATCACGGTTCTTTGTGAAAGGTCGGCTTGCCTTATTCGGGTCGGGGTTTACAGACATTGCAAGAAGTTGGTTGAATCCGTCAAGTACGGCATCATTCACCACATAAGAAAGTCCGCCCACTATTATCATATCACATAGACCTGACTGGATCAGATGCTTACCCAGAGCCATAGCATATCCTGATGAAGCACAGGCAGTACTCATATTAAATGATGGTCCTGTGATATTATGCTTGATTGCTATCATTGCGGGTATTTCGCTCTGCATACGCTTCAGTGTTATATGGGACTTATTCTCCAGCTCCACACCCTCGTAAGTATTATCCGCAAGTCCATAGATAATGCCTATCCTTGAACGGTCAAGAGAAGCGAAATCAGCGCCGCAGTCCTCAATAGCTTCGCCTGCAGACGCAAGTCCCATTCTTACTGCTTTGGTAGTTGCGCTTAGCATACGTTTTTTCCAGTATTTTGAAGCTTCCTGCTCAAAGGAGTCATCTACCTCTGCTGCTACTGTTGTATCATGATTTTCAGCAGGTACACGGGTTATAGTACGCATACCGCTTTTGCCTTCTATCAGCGCATTCCAGTAATCCTGGACATTATTACCCAGTGCTGTTACAGCACCTAGCCCTGTTATAACTACTTTTTTCATTTCACGTACCTCTCTGTTAGCACTCCCCTGCGGGATCACGTATAATATTTATCAAATAGATCAGGATCGCATCTGTAAGACGAAAATCCGCTCTTTTCATAGAGTTCATCGAGTGCAGACATAAGCTTTTCTGCACCATATTTTCTGTACATTTCCGGTAGTGTATCAACTGTGCCGAGAGTACATCTAACAGCTTCAAGGAGAATATCAGGATTGATACAAGATTCTTCAAGTGCGAAAGATGTTTCAGCAAGGATAAATGCAGCCATATAAATAGGAGCATCGTCACAGTTTTCTACATTATCGCTCTCCTGCTCCTGACACTTGATAAAGTCAAGGAAACTACGCGGACTATCCGCACAGCCCTGACTCAGCCAGTACTTCATTTGATCACAGCCATATTCCAGAAGCTGCTTATTGCGTTCTAATTGGAAATTTGTCTGATTTTCAGCCATAAGTCCAAGTCCAACGCTGTCAAGTATATCGAATACACCGGCGACGGAATACATCTTTTCCAAAGTAGCTGAAAGATCCGGAATAGAAGTGTTTAAAAAATCACAAAGATATATGCCATGTGATACCATAGCAGAAAGTATCTGGTTAAGATACAAATGATATTCCCCACGAAAACAAATACTCCTACGTCCGCAGTCATGCACAAGGTTTTCTGCCAGTTGCAGAGCTTCTTCGGAAGTATTATCAGGAAGGTTAAGTTCTACGAATTCTGCAAGTTTGACAGGATAGAAAAAGTGCATACCCATGCAGCGCTGAGTGCCTGCAACGCCCGTGAAAACGTTTTCTATATTCAGCGACGAAGTATTTGTCATAAGCAGGCAATTATCAGAAATTATATCTGCAATATTTCTGAAAAGCGAGTTTTTAGACTCAAGTTTCTCAGAAATAGTCTCGATCACTGCATCACAGTCTTTAAAGTCAGCAGGGTCACAAGTAAATCTGAAGGCAGCTTTCTTAGATTCATACTCATCCTGAGTCAGTTTCTTCCGTCGAAGCTGTTTATCAAGAGTCTTTAATACAGAGGCAGTATACTCTTCTGCACCGGAACGGACAAGTACAGTAAATACAGCATTATCCAGATTATCGAAGAAAAGGGAGAAAATGTCTTTTCCCATTTTTCCGTACCCTGCAATTCCGATATTCATGTCAGTCACCCCTGCTCTTGTATAATCTGATATATCTGCGGTAGTCTTCAGGTGAGAATTCACCGCATTCTTCTGATATAAAGTCTATCAATGAATATGCCTCAGCAAGTCCATGCTTTTTTTCGGTGAGAATATCTCCCCAGCCGAGCTCGAAAGCCTCCTCAGAAGGGAAAAGTCTTCCTGTCATAACAAGCTCATAGGCGTTCTTCATACCACAAAGTTCGATAGTTCCGGCAATTCCTCCAAGTCCGGGAAGTATGCCGAAAGTAGATTCAGGCTGACCTATCCGTGCGCCCTTCTCAACGATCCTGTAGTGACAATTGAGAGCGATCTCGCTGCCTGAGCCTATACAGAATCCTGTAACTACGCTTATCACCGGGAATGGCAGGTTACGCAGAAATGTGAAGTGATGCTTCTCCTCAATGTGACTTTCGGGAAGATCTTCTGAAGTATCGTTGTATACTTCCGAAGCTGAGCGTTCCATAAGGGCATCAACATCAGCACCGACACAGAAATGTCTTCCACCGCCGTATATTATCATACCTCTTATACTGTCACTCTTTGCTATCACACGTACTTTTTCCATAACAGCCTCAAATTCCTCGTGGAACTGAGTAGTCATAAGATTATTTTTCGGTGCATTCATAACAACTGTGAGTATATCGTTTTCTTTATTAAGCAGGATATCACCCATAATGCTCACCTCCTGCTGATCTGTTTTATAAGTCGGTAAAATGATCTTGATTCAGCATCAAGAATATCTTTTCTGGAGCCGTTTCTTGCAGTTACAAAGCAACTTGTTATTTCCCTGATCTGAAATTCAGTCTTGTCCTTGAACAAGATTTCTGCGTATTTGTCAGCATTCTCGGCAGGTATAACTATATCGAAGTATTTAGCTATATCTGCATCAGGGTCATCAGAAGCAAGCGCTGTGATATACGGCAGATCAGCGAAAAAATCGCAAACCTTAGCTTCGTCTCCTATCTGCATATTTCCATTATCATGGACAATGAGCAGGCACGGCTCCCCTGGCTCTGCGCAGATAAGTTCTGAAAGCACATCAATATCGCAAACTTCTGTATATAATTCATTTATTATGATCTTCATTTGTCTCACTTTCTAATATTTCCTTGACTTCATCAGGGATACTGTGGATCACTCGCTCATGGTTTACGAAAATAAGTCTGCCCTTTATTTTACAGGATATCAGACCCGTGGTGTTGTTAATTATGTTGTGCTTGTAGATCATCATTTCACCCTTGGCTGTAAACTCAGATTCAATACGAACCTCATCAAGCAGTTTCAGTTCGTGTATATACCTCTGCGAACACTCCATAAGCACAGGGAATATACCCCTGTCAAGAGTATACTCCATAAGTTGGTTTATTTTGAAAAAGTTCCAGAGTGCGGCTTCTGCGTACTGTAAATAAACTGCATTGTTCACATGACCAAAAGAGTCAAGTTCATAACCTCTGACTGTCAAGTTGTATACACATTTTCTCATTTTCTGAAAGCCTCCTCAAGTGCCGCTTCAAAAGCGCCGGATGAAGGATCAGCATCACCGTCAACAGCCCTGTTCAACGTATTTATTACCGAATTTATCACGGTTATGCTTGCTGATGATACAATATCCTCAGCAAATCTCAGTGCCTCGGGGAGAGCGTCCTTTTCCTCGGTTACTTTTGTAACAAGTCCGATTGAGAACGCCTTATCAGCTGATAGCATTTCGCCCTGCAATATCATTTGCAGGGCCTTATCCCTGCCAACAATACGGGAAAGTCGTTCCATTCCACCCATGCCCGGAACTACTCCATGCATGACCTCAGTAAGTCCCATACGCGCTTTTGATGAGGCAATACGAAACTGACAACTCATTGCAATTTCAAGTCCGCCGCCGAAGCAGCCTCCGTTAACAGCTGCCACAGTTAATATAGGCAGGTGCTCGATTGTGTTCAGCAGTTCCCTGCCCTTTTTGAGCTTGTCAGAAATGCTATTTACGTTATCCGCATCAAATAGCGAAACATCGGCACCGTGCGAGAAATGCTTTCCATTCCCTGTTATGATTAGTGCCTTAGTCTGTGGATTCTCCTCCAGCCACGCTAACAGCTTCTCACGCTCGATGAATTCCGGTTCGGATATCAGGTTTTTCGGACCGTTTTCGATGGTGAGCACTGCAATACTGCCTTCGGAATGTATCTCTGATAAAACTGATTTCACTGCTTATCCTCTTACTGATCAACGATATCATTACCGTACTGATATACTTTGCAGAACATATCAATAACGTCACTCATGGTGTTCATGGGTGTTTTCAGCATATATTTACCGATACTCTGTAACTTTATGTCCATGTCGAACTTATCAGCGGTCATCTCGATCAGCTCTACCAGCATCAGGGAATCGCTTTCCAGGTCATCCTGAAGATTGGTATTTTCATTTATGGATGCTTTGTCAACTTCGCATTCCTCTGCATAATAATCAAATATCATGTCCTTGATCTCAGCTTTGATCTCATTTGTAATTTCTCTCATTATGTTTACCTCCAAATAAAGCATTATAGCTGTTAGGTACAGCTTTCAGCCTTCAAAGCTTTCCATTGAAAACTGAAAGCCACACCCGACAGCTTTTTGGTACAGTAAAGATCTTACTGCACTAAATTGATAAATATTTAACAAACCTAGCTGCAATTATACGCAGATCCAAGTTCTGATTATGAACATATATCATCGAAAGTGTACATTTTACACTTTCTGCCAACTCTTGACAGTTTACTGAGCGAACCGTTCGCACTTATGTCGAAAAAATCTGTCACTCCAAGCTTTTCCAGTTCTTTCAGTGCAAGATCCCATCGCATCTGCGTATACACATTAAGCTGATTTTCACGAGCCACCTGCTCAGCTGTAGTCAGTACAGTTAAATCGAAAACAGACATCATCGGATAATCAGGATCATTGTATTTCAGGTCATTACAGTACTTGATGTATTCCAGTGAATACTTCTTCATTATTGAATGGTGGAAAGCTGTGCCGGTATTCAGGCGGAAAGCTTTCAGTGCTCCTTCGTTGGTGCAGATTTCTATAGCCTTTTCGACCGCACTTGCTTTACCGCTAATCATAGCGTGGAATGTAGAGTTACCGCTGCCGATAACAAGATCGTCAGGTGAGAATTCCTTGTTGAGCAGTTCTGAAAGGTCATCATAAGAAAATCCTACGATTATTCCGGTATCAAGCTCCTCATGAGCATCGTCCAACGCAATTAGCATAGACCTGTGAGATTTAACTATATCCCATGCAGCCTCATGAGGTATCGCCTTGAAGCAAGCACTTGCACTTACTATGCCGGAACTGTAACCAATGCCGATATCAGGAGTTATGCCTTTGCTAATGCAGTACTCATATATCACTCTGTCACAAACAAACGGTACAAGCCACTGCGCTATCTTTGAGTCATATCCCAGATTTTTTCCGATATCCTTATTAAGTCCAAGTCTTGAACAGGCGGTTTCGTAATAGTATGAATATTTATCCATAAGTTCAGGTGTTAGTTTTG
>ODAI010352205.1_pt1 | contig 37543 bp, 35 predicted proteins | sample 1539321 | NCBI WGS metagenome assembly ODAI01 (sample SAMN02144231, study PRJEB22623) | gut metagenome | biome: sheep rumen | host: Ovis aries | place: New Zealand
GCGCACTTTACGGCAACACCGTATTTTTTTGTAGCCTCAGCGGAATCGAGAGTAATCTGGTCTTTAGTTTCCTCACGTTTTTTGAGACCGAGGTCATAATATTCTGTATTAAGCTCCACATATGGTTCAAGGAGAGTTTCCTTAATCCACTGCCAGAGTATTCTTGTCATTTCGTCCCCGTCCATTTCAACGAGGGGAGTTTTCATAATAATCTTAGCCATTGGTAATTACCTCCATATTAATTAAAAATTAAATATAATAAGCAAAGGCAGGAAAAACATAAACTCTATAATCAGAGTCATGATAAAAAATATGATAATATTTCTCAAAACCGCATATTTTGGATTAATTTTTTCCTTGTCGATACTGTTCAGAGTTCCTGCGGATATGCCCATAAGCACGCCCAGAATGATATACAGCCAGAATCCGCCTTCAAACATTCTTGCTAATGCAAATCCGAAAACAGAACCTGCAAGCTGTGGAAACACAAGCGGAAATATCCCGTAATTCTGCCCTCTCTTTATACCGGGGACAGGTATTTCATACTTAGGGTGAACATAACCTTGTTCGGAAAATTCGTCCTGACGCTTTTTGTTTATTTCCTTGTCCTGATTTATGTCATACAAAATAATTTTAATTTTTTCAGAAAATTCTTTAAAACTCATTTTGAAGCACCTTTTAAGGGATTGCGAACACTATTTTAATATTCTGCGGAAAACCGTCATTTATAGATTTTTCAAACATATCGAGGACGATTTCACGCTTATTGCCGAACATACCGCAGCCGAAAGCACCGAGTACAAGTACATCGGGATTTTTTTCAGCGGCTATACTGAGTATCATATCAATACGCTCCTGCATTTTCTGATTTATTTTCTTGTCCGAAAAGATAAATTTTGCGAAAGTCCTGTTGACGGCAGGGATAGTAAGAAATCCGCAAGTGAGCGGTTTTTCGAGCAGATTACCCGCACCGTCCCTTATAATGGGGACATTCTGAGAATATATGAGAGTATTGGTATAATCGGGAAGAATATGCAGTCTGTTGCGTCTGTAATACTTTTTCTGATATCTGATAGTATAATACAGCAGAGAACTTCTGCAAAGGCTTTCCTCCTGAGCGTTGCCGCCGAGGACATATCCGCCGCCGGCATACATGGCATTAGCGAAATTCAGGGCGAGGACGTTATAATTTTCGGCATACGAAAGAATACATTCAACAGTAGTCTGTCTGACGGTATTATCCCTGACCGAAAAATTATTTTTAACGCCCTGAATCTTATTGAAATCCGTAAAAACTTCTGAATGCATATCAGGGAAACTGCCGTTTTTAAATATTTTATCATTTTCGAGTTTTAATTTAAGATACCCCATAACAACACCTTATTTGCCAAACATAGGTATAAACATTCCTGCAAAGAGAGCCATAAGAAGAATCATACCTGTAATATCGACAGCTTTCTGAAATTTAGTCCAGCCTTTTTTATAGTGCTTGTATGCATTGATTCCCCAGAAAAGGAGCATAAGCAGCAACAGAAAAAGGAGAATATTGAAAGAGCCTTTTAAATTATTTTCCATTGCTGCCTCCTGAATTATTTCATACTTTCTCTTGTGAAGTCGAGCAGACCGCCTGCGAGCATGATATCCTTTGTACGTCCTGAGAGTTCGCAGAGGACAGGGATTTCAGTACCGTTAGTCTTATCGATTACAGTGAGCTGAGTTTCGCCGTTTTCGACAGATTTTCTGACATTTGCGAGGAGGAGAATATCGCCCTCATTGATTTTGTCATAATCAGCCTCATTGACAAAAGTAAGGGGGAGAATACCTGCATTTATGAGATTTGCACGGTGTATTCTTGCGAAAGACTTGACGAGAACAGCCTTTACGCCGAGGTAAAGAGGAGCGAGTGCAGCGTGTTCTCTTGATGAACCCTGACCGTAGTTTGAACCGCCGACAATGATACTTTTTCCGAGTCTTTCAGCTCTTTTGGGGAAGCTTTCATCGCATACAGCGAAGCAGAACTGAGAAATTTTCGGTATATTTGAGCGGAGCGGAAGAATTTTAGCACCTGCGGGCATGATATGGTCGGTAGTGATATTGTCGCCGACTTTGAGAGATACAGGAGCATCAATAGTTTCAAGGAGAGGAGAAGTTTCGGGATAAGGCTTTATATTCGGACCTCTGAGAATTTCAACGCTGTCCATTTCCTCAGCAGGAACAGGAGGAACTACCATATTGTCATTGATTGTAAATTCTTCGGGGAGTTTAAATTCAGGCATTTCGCCGAGTTCTCTTGGGTCTGTGAGGTAGCCGTTTATAGCAGAAACAGCAGCCATTTCAGGGGATACGAGATAAATCTGACCGTCCTTAGTACCGCTTCTTCCCTCAAAGTTTCTGTTGAAAGTACGGAGTGAGATACCCTTTGAGTTAGGAGACTGACCCATACCGATACAAGGACCGCAGGCACTTTCGAGGATTCTTGCGCCTGCATCAATGAGGATTGAGAGCGCACCGTTCTGAGCCATCATATTGAGAACCTGTTTAGAGCCGGGAGCGATAGCGAGGGAGACATCGGGGTGAACGGTTTTACCCTTTAAGATATGAGCGACTTTAAGCATATCGAGGAGGGAGGAATTTGTACATGAACCGATACAAACCTGATCAATTTTAAGTTTACCGATTTCCTCAACGCTTTTAACGTTATCGGGAGAATGGGGACAAGCGGCAAGCGGAACGAGTTCGCTGAGGTTAATATTCAGTTCTTCATCATAAACGGCATCATCATCAGCGGAAAGGGGCTGCCATACTTCCTCACGTTTCTGAGCTTTAAGGAACTGCTTGGTAATTTCATCTGACGGGAAAATAGAAGTAGTAGCACCGAGTTCTGCACCCATATTGGTTATAGTAGCTCTTTCGGGAACTGAGAGAGTTTTAACGCCTTCGCCGACATATTCGATAACTTTTCCGACACCGCCCTTGACTGACATTCTCTTTAATACTTCGAGGATAACGTCCTTAGCGGAAACCCACGGACTTAATTTACCTGTGAGGTTTACCTTAACGACTTTGGGGCAAGTTATGTAATAAGCACCGCCGCCCATAGCGACAGCGACATCAAGACCGCCTGCGCCGATAGCAATCATACCGATACCGCCGCCTGTGGGGGTATGGCTGTCCGAGCCGATGAGAGTTTTACCGGGGATACCGAATCTTTCGAGGTGAACCTGATGACAGATACCGTTACCGGGGCGGGAGAAATATATACCATGTTTTTTAGCAACGCTTCCGATAAAGCGGTGGTCGTCAGCATTTTCAAAACCGCTCTGGAGGGTATTGTGGTCGATATAAGCGACACTTTTTTCAGTTTTTACTCTGGGAACGCCCATAGCCTCAAATTCGAGGTAAGCCATAGTACCCGTAGCGTCCTGAGTGAGAGTCTGGTCGATTTTGATACCGATTTCCTGACCCTTGACATACTCACCGTCAACGAGGTGAGCCTTTAAGATTTTTTCAGTAAGAGTTAAACCCATTGAAATCATTCCTTTCTAAATATATACTTTAATTTTACAACATTTCGCTTACTTTGTCAAGATTTGAACAATGTATTTGTTAGTATTATAAAACATAAATTAAAAAATAATCTCCCTGACTTGACAGAGAGATTAAAAATTCATACAAAACCGTTTTTTACAATATCCTGAAATGCAAGGAAATTCACAGCAACAGCAAGAATAAAAAACGGCATAAACAAAAGCACATAGCAGATATCTTTAACGACAGTCCGCCAGCCGAGATTAGTAAGATTCAATATATTTTCATAAGAATAAACGTTCACATCATGCGGATATTTATTTTTATTATCTGTCGCATTAAAAGTGTGTGTATGCTCATGATTATTGCTGTCAGTCCATGTAACCGACAGATAGCCGTAATGTCTGTAAGGTCTTGCCATACCGTTGCAGACACCGACATATTTAAAGCCTTTTATGATTATAAAAATATCTGACACAAGCCGTCCGAAGCAAGGTATCATCAGTATCAGGCTGATGACAAGCCCGATGAGACAGCAGGCTATTTCTGTAATTTTCATATTCCCCGTGAAAAATCCTGCCGCAAAGGAAATCAGCCAGAGAATAAGGATAATAATTACATACTTGAAAACGGTCTGCCAGAGAAACCATAAAACTAAGAGAACAGCTTTAAAAAAGCCTTTAAATTTTTTCATTAAATATCATTTCTGATAATATCGTCAAGTGATTCACGTTTAACAGCGATTCTTGCCTCACCGTTATTAACGAAAACGACAGCAGGTTTCTGTAATCTGTTATAATTGCTTGACATAGAGTAATTATAAGCACCCGTAGCGCACACAGCGATGATATCGCCTGATTCAGCGTGCTGGAGAGGCATATTTTCGCCTATTAAGTCACCGCTTTCGCAGCATTTACCTGCGATAGTAACATTTTCGGAGCGTTCCTCAATTGCCTTATTAGCGACAACAGCCTCATACCGGGATTTATAGAGGATATATCTTGGGCTGTCCGCCATACCGCCGTCAACGGAAATATAAGTTCTTATATTCGGGATTTCCTTTCTTGCACCGACAGTATAGAGAGTGATACCCGCAGGGGCGGCAATTGAGCGACCGGGTTCTATGTAGATAAAGGGACGGGAAATATTGAGTTTCTCACATTCCTCATTAACGACTTTGGAGACTCTTTCGAGGTACACTTCAAAAGGCTGAGGGTCATCAGAACCGATATATTTGATACCGAAACCGCCGCCGAGGTTAAGACCTTTTATTTCGTAGCCGAGTTCATTTTTAATTTTTGCGATAAAGCCGAGCATAACTCTTGCGGCTTCCTCAAAGGGGGCGATATCGAAAATCTGCGAACCGATATGGCAATGCAGACCTGTAAGGTTTAAATTTTCGCAGTTTACGGCTTCTTTGACGGCATCGAAAGCCTCACCTGTTTCGAGGGCAAAGCCGAACTTGCTGTCAATCTGACCTGTCTTTACAAAGTCGTGTGTATGTGCATCAATACCTGGTTTTATGCGAAAAAGGATATCGGGTTTTTTATTGAGATTGGAGGCGATGTTTTCGAGGCGGTGCAGTTCGCTGATATTATCGACAATTATATGACCTACATTATTTTCGACAGCGAATTTAAGTTCCTCATCAGTTTTGTTATTGCCGTGGAAGCCTATTTTTTCGGCAGGGAAACCCGCTTTAAGGGCGGTATAGAGTTCACCGACAGAAACGACATCAAGACCGTCGCCCTCACTTGCAACGATTCTGCACATTTCCATACAAGAGAAAGCCTTGCTTGCGTAGCAGACAAGACCTTTGCCGTCATAGAATTTCTGCATACTTTCGTGGAAACGTCTTAAATTTTTTCTAATCATCTGTTCGTCCATGACATAGAGGGGAGTGCCATAATTTTTTGCAAGTTCGACGGTATCAACACCGCCGATAGTGAGGTTGCCATTCTGATTCACGGCTAAATTTTCGGATACAAACATATTATCTTTCCTTTCGGGTATAAATTTATTCGTCAGCGATATCTTCAACAATTCCCCTTAATTCCTCAACGCCCTCAAAAGTGACGGAAGAAAAAGGGATAACATGGATTTCGTCAAAGCAAGGAATTTCGGTTTTAAAAGCCTCCATGCGTTTTAATCTTTCAGTCTTTTTAAGTTTGTCCGCCTTAGTGAGAACGAGAACGAAAGGCATTTCCGTATCAATGAGATAATTTATCATCTGAACATCATCTTTTGTAGGTGCATGGCGCATATCAACGAGCATAAAGACGAGTCTTATATCCCTGTCGGAGGAGAGATAGCCCTCAATAAGACCAGCCCAGCGTTCTTTTTCTGATTTAGCGACCTTAGCGTAGCCATATCCGGGCAAATCCGCAAAGTAGATATTTTCAAGCCCATAGAAGTTAATGGTAGCAGTTTTACCGGGTACGGAACTTACTCTTGCGAGATTTTTTCTATTAAAAATTTTATTTATAAGAGTGGATTTACCGACATTTGAGTGACCTGCAAAGGCTATTTCGATTCTGTCGCACGGAGGAATCTGTGAAAATTTTCCATAAGATGCGACATATTCCGCCTTATTGTAATTCAGTTTCATAAACATCACCTGTCTTTGCAGTTTAATTTTTATTCCTCCGCACAAGACGGAGGAATAAATTTATTAATTATTTCACAAGAGCATTATCGAGGACATCTTCGAGGGTTTCAGCGCAGATAAATTCAACAGATTCCTTAACGACATCATCGACTTCTTCGAGGTCGGGCTTATTATCGACAGGAATTATAACAGTTTTGATACCGGCTTTATAAGCTGCCATAGTTTTTTCTCTCAGACCGCCTATGGGAAGAACATTTCCGTGCAGAGTGATTTCGCCTGTCATAGCGACATCTGAGCGGACTTTTCTGCCTGAAAGGGCTGAAACGAGAGCAGTAACCATAGTAACGCCTGCGGAAGGACCGTCTTTGGGAACAGCACCCTCAACAGCATTAATATGTATATCATTTTCCTTATAGAAATTCTTGTTTATGCCGTATTTATCAGCGATACTTCTCACATAGCTTACAGCGATTCGTGAGCTTTCCTTCATGACATCTCCGAGAGAGCCTGTAATTTCGACTTTACCCGTACCGTCAAGGATAATGACTTCGAGCGGCATAATGACACCGCCGACAGAAGTCCATGCAAGACCGTTCACAACGCCAATCTGGTCTTTTTTGGAATGAATATCGGAGATATATTTTTTAACACCGAGGAGTTCATGGAGGTCTTTACTTCTGACCTTAATTCTCTTGACTTCACCCGAAGCGATTTTTCTTGCAGCTTTTCTGCAAACGGAAGCGATAGTTCTTTCGAGTGTACGGACACCTGCTTCTTTGGTATAATAAGCGATGATACTGTTTATAGATTCATCGTCAAATTTAAGCTGAGTACCTCTAAGACCGTGTTCTTTAAGCTGTTTAGGGATAAGGTGGTCTTTTGCGATATGGAATTTTTCCTCAGCGGTATAGCTTGGCAGTTCAATAAGTTCCATTCTGTCGAGGAGTGGTTTAGGGATAGCATCGACATTATTGGCAGTAGTAATGAAAACAGCCTTACTCAAATCGAAAGGAATTTCGATGAAATGGTCTCTGAAAGCGTTATTCTGTTCGCTGTCGAGGACTTCGAGCATAGCGGAGGAGGGGTCGCCCTTGATATCGCTGCAAAGCTTATCAATTTCATCAAAAAGGATAAGCGGATTAGCAGTACCGGCCTGCTGAATAGCGGTAATGATTCTTCCGGGCATAGCACCGACATAAGTTTTTCTGTGACCTCTTATATCAGCCTCATCACGAACACCACCGAGAGAGACTCTTGCATATTTTCTGCCCATAGCCTTAGCGATAGATTTAGCAACAGAAGTTTTGCCGACACCGGGAGGACCTGCGAGACAGATAATCTGACCTTTTATTTCGGGGTTAAGCATATGGACGGCAAGAAATTCGAGAATACGTTCCTTAACCTTTTTAAGACCGTAGTGGTCTTTTTCGAGGACTTCCTCAGCCTTAGCCATAGAAAGTTTAGCCTTGCTGTACTTACCCCACGGCAAATCGAGGATTGTATCGAGGTAATTTTTGATAACAAAAGCCTCTTGAGAAGCGGGAGGGAGTTTAGCGAGTTTTTCGGCTTCTTTCAGGAGTTTCTCCTTACTTTTCTCATCGACTTTCAGTTCCATTATATCATTTATATAGGCGTATGAATCGTCGCCCTCATCTTCTCCGAGCTGTTCCTGAATAATTCTCATCTGTTCACGGAGGTAATATTCTTTCTGACCCTTGTCGATACTGTTTTTCGTCTGTTCATTTATAAGGCTTTCGAGGTCGAGAATTTCGACTTCGGAGGTAAGGCAGGCATAGAGTACAGAGAGTTTATTAATTATATTAGTTTCTTCAAGAAGTGTCTGTTTATCTCTGTAATTGAGACTGCAATTGAAAGTAACCGCCTCAAAGAGCTTTATAGGGTCGTCCTCAGTCATAACGGAATTAAAGAGTTCATTAGGCATTTTCGGAAAATGCGAAGCATATCTTTCAAACACATCTTTTATTGACCTTATGAGTGCCTCAGCCTCAACCTTATCATACTTTGCCCTTGAATAAGTAGGTGTACGTTTTATTTCAGCTTTAAGCACATCACCGTCATCAATAAGCTTGACGAGATTAGCCTTATAAATTCCCTCAACGAGGACTTTCATAATATTGTCGGGGAGTTTAAGCACCTGTTTTATTTCAGCGACAACGCCAACCTTATACAAATCGGAAGATTTTGGATTTTCGACATATGCTTCATGCTGTGTTACAAGGAAGATTTTTCCGTCCTCTTTGAGGGCTTTTTCAACAGCCTTGACAGACCTTCCCCTTGCGACATCGAAGTGCATCACCATTTTAGGAAATGCAACAAGACCTCTCACGGCAATGGTATAAATAGCATTACCTTTCTCGATATTTTTATCACTTTTTACTGTCTGTTCCATTTTATCACCACATTTCTTTACAACTTTACAATGTTTTTTGCAACACATATAATTATACTACATATCAGAGAAAAAAGCAAGTAAAAAATGAAATTTAATTGTATGGATTAAAATGGAGAATTGGAGCGGGGAATGAAAAAGGTTCCCGCCCGTGTCCGAAAAATTGAGAATGAAAAGTTATACAGAATCAAATGGATTAGAGCGGAAACGAAAAGGTTTCCGCTCGTGTCCGAAAAGTTGAGAATGAAAAGTTATACAGAATTAAAAACTAATATAATTTGCATCGACCCAACCATAATAATCACCGTCGTCCGCATCATAAAGTTCATACCATGTAATACCCATTGAGTAACAGGTATTGACAGCCGTAACGTTCCAGTCACCGAGACTTGCCCTTACAAGTATCGCACTGCCTCCGTCAACAACATAAGTTGATGAAAAGCCTGCGACAGTACCACCGTAAGTATTTATCTTACCGCTTAAATTACATGGCGTAACTGTAACGGATTTACTTTGAGGAGGTGTTATATGAGATACATCAAAATTGATATATCCTGAATCAACCCAACCATAATAATCACCGTCATCTGCATCATAAAGTTCATACCATGTTATACCCATTGAATAGCAGGTATTTACAGCAATTACGTCCCAGTCACCGAGACTTCCCCTTACAGTTGCAACGTTTCCGCCGTCAACGACATAAGAAGAAGCATATCCCGAAACAATTTCGCCATATGTTCTTATAGCACCTCTGATATTACATGAATTGACAGTTACAGAAGGCTTTGATTCACGGGGAGAAACAAAATCAACATATTCACTGTCTACCCAACCATAATAATCACCATCATCTGCATCATAAACTTCATACCATGTTATACCCATTGAATAGCAACTGTTTGAAGCTTTAATATTCCAGCCATTTCCAAGACTGCTGCGAACCTTTTCAGCACTTCCCCCATACACAACATAAGAGGAAGCAAAGCTTGCAACAACACCGCCATGAGTATTTATACGACCAACCAGATTACAAGGAGTAACAGTTGCCGCAACAGGTGCAGCAGTAGTTGTAACAACAGCCTGTTTTGATGAAACAACTGTTGTAACAGAATTTCTTACTGATGAAACAATCGTTGTCGCAATGGATTTTCTTGATGAGACTACTGTTGTTACAATTTCAGCAGAAACAGTAGTTTTCCTTGATAATGACGACGAAACAACCGTCGTTGTTAAAGCGGTAGTTTTTGATGATGAAACAGTTGTTGTCAAAGTAGTTGAAGTGGAAGTTTCTGTTTCGGTTGCAGGTATAGTCTGAACGGAAACAGATGCAGAAGAATTTTGCTGATTTCTATTATTCTCAACATTTTCATTCATTTTTTTCTGTATAAGAAACATATAGCCAAGTATACAAAGCGCACATATAAGAAGTGCTATAATAGCAATAAGTACAGGTGTTGTCCGTGGTTTTTCCTCTGCCGCCTCATCATCTGTGCCATAAAAATTTTCATTTGCAGGAGGTTCAGCAGGAGGCGGAGCATTATTATAAGGAGGATATGGATAGTATGGGTCATATGTAGTCTGAGTCTGATTTTTATTTTGATTCTGAACGGGTACTTCTGCCGTCTGAGAATTTGAATTTCTTACAGGCTTTAATTTTTTCAGATTAGTTTTAGAAGGATTTACAGGTGCATTAGCAGACTGAGCAGGTTTTATGCCTTCATTTGCATAAAAGTCAAAATCACAGAAAAAGCAATATCTTGAATCATCAAGATTTTCTATTCCGCATTTAGGACATATTTTCATTTAATATCACCTCATATTTTATTTTTTGTCAGTACGTTTTTTCTTTAAAATTGCCAGCAGTATCATTCCGACAAATGAACCTGCCAGAAGTGAAACGGTATACATAAGAGGGTGTCCGACAACTGCAAAGACAAATATTCCGCCATGCGGCGCACGCAAAGTACAGTCAAACGCCATTGAAAGTCCTCCCGCAACAGCCGCTCCGATAACACATGACGGAATAACTCTTGCAGGGTCAGCCGCTGCATATGGAATTGCTCCCTCTGTTATGAAACTAAGCCCCATGATATAATTTGCAGGAGCGTTTTTAAGTTCTTCCGCAGTCCAGCGGTTTTTGAAAAATGTTGCCGCAAGAGCGATTGAAAGCGGTGGAATCATTCCTCCCAGCATGACAGCCGCCATCATATTGAAATTCCCCGAAGCCATACCCATAGTAGCAAAAAGATAAGCTGCCTTATTACAAGGTCCGCCCATATCTATTGACATCATAACACCAAGTATACAGCCGAGAAGAATTTTACTTGCCCCTCCCATATTAGTGAGAAAAACAGAAATTCCATTGTTTATAATACCCATAAAAGGATTGACTGCACACATCACAACAGCAACAGTTCCAAGTCCGCAAAGCGGATAAATAAGAACAGGTTTAATTCCGTCCAGAGCCTTTGGAAGATAATCCGACATTTTTTTTATTCCAAGCATCAGATAACCGCCTATAAATCCTGCAATAAGTCCTCCGAGAAATCCCGAAGAAACATCTCCCGAAGGATTCGTAAAAGTAGAACCTGACAACGCAATTGCACCACCTGCCAGTCCTGAAAGAAAGCCTACCTGTCCTGCGATACTCATCCCGATATATCCTGCAAGTACAGGAATCATAAAGTTAAATGAATATCCCCCAATAGTTTTAAACCATGCTGCCGCCGCAAGATGAGAACCAAAATCGCTGTCCTGAGGTGCGCCTCCTATCGTGTCAATCAGAAAAGCGACAGCCATAAATATTCCCCCTGCAATTGTAAAAGGAAGCATATTTGAAACACCGTTCATAAGGTGATTATATATTTGTTTTCCGAAACTTTCGTTCTGTGTATTTTCTTGTATTTTTTCCATATATTACCTCTTAAAGCTGTTTTAAAAGTTCAAATATTTTATCCTTAACCGCAAGACCGTCAGAAAAAGCCGTTGCACCTCCCGCAGCCGTACCGAGTTTAAGAGCATATTCATAATCACCATTCATTGACCCTGCAACAAAGCCTGCTACCATTGAATCACCTGCTCCGACAGAATTTTTAACAGTTCCCCTGCATACACCACAAGTATGAATCCGATTATTTTCATCGACAAGCAAAGCACCTTTTTCCGCCATAGAAACGAGAACATTTTCAGCACCCATATCACGGAGTTTTCGTGCATATTTTACAATATCGTCTGTTTCGGAAATATTCACGCCGAACATTTCACCGAGTTCATGATTATTTGGTTTGATGAGAAAAGGCTTATATTTCAAAGTATTAAGCAATAGTTTATTTGTAGCATCGACAACAGTTCTGATATTTTTGTCTGCTGTCCTTGACAATATTCTTTCATAGATATCATCGGGCAGACTTTTCGGAATACTTCCTGCGAGAATCAAAATATCACCGTCTTTAAGCATATCAAGTTTTCTGAAAAATTCATCAAGAGCCTTATCATCAATGAAAGGACCCTGACCGTTTATTTCAGTTTCCTGACCAGATTTTATTTTAATATTTATTCGTGAATTGCCTGAACCAAGATTAATAAAATCTGTTCTGATTCCAATATTCTCAATTCCGTCCCTTATAGCCTGTCCTGTAAAGCCCGCCACAAATCCGAGAGCAACTGACGGCACACCAAGTTCATTCAGAACGACAGAAACATTTATACCCTTACCGCCGAAATATATTTCCTCACATGATGAACGGTTTACAGAACCGTTTTTCATATTTTCAACATGAACAACATAATCAACAGCAGGATTGAAAGTAACAGTATATATCATAAATAAAACTCCTATTCACCTACACTGAAATCCGTGTATTATATATCCTTTGATAATTTTTACCATTAGATAATTTTTACCATTATATCACATTAAGCATATTTTGTCAAATATTATTGATTTTCCTGACAAATTATGTTATAATTAAATCTGATAAAAATCTAATAAAAATCTGATAAAAAGAAGTGATTATATGAAAACAGGATTCATAGGAGCAGGCAAAGTCGGATTTTCCCTCGGAAAGTATCTTCTGCTTAACGGAATAAATATCTCAGGCTACATGAGCAGAAATCCCGAATCAGCACAAAAAGCCGCAGAATTTACATCATCTGAACTTTTCACCGACTATCCTTCCCTTATAGCCGACAGTGACATTATATTCATAACAGTTACAGACGGAAATATAAAATCCGTCTTTAACGAAATGAAAAAATATGACATCTCAGGCAAATTAATATGCCATTGCAGCGGAGCTATGACAGCAAATGAAGCTTTCAGCGATATATCCGAACACGGAGCATACGGATATTCCATACACCCTCTTTATCCCGTAAGTGACAAATATGAATCTTACAAAGGATTAAAAGACGCATTTTTCTGTATTGAAGGCGATGAAAAATACCTGACATTCCTGAAAAATTTATTTGAAAATATTGGAAACAATGTCAGAATAATTCCGACTGAAACTAAAAAAGAATATCATGCCGCCTGTGCAGTTTCGAGCAATCTTGTCTGCGGACTTATTGCGGAAAGTATATCTTTAATGGAAAAATGCGGATTCACTGAAAAAGATGCGTTATCCGCACTCAGACCGCTTGCATTTGCGAACATGAACAAAATCTTTGAAACAAGTCCTTCACAAGCACTTACAGGGGCAGTTGAAAGATGCGATACCGAAACCATAAAAAAACATCTGAACTGCATCAAAAATGAAGATGAAAGAAATATGTATCGTGCAGTATCACTCATGCTTGTCGGAATCGCACAAAGAAAACACCCCGAAACAGATTATACAGAAATGACAGCATTATTGAAATAATCAAAAATCCTCACAGCTCACCTGTGAGGATTTCTATTTAATTATATTTTTATAATTATATTTTCATTTAATTATTTCAGTTCGCCATGTTCTTCATAATTTGCAACTCTTGCGACAGTATTATTTTCGCCGACAAAAACAACTTTCGGGTGATGACTTTTAATTTCTTCAGGAGTCATATTGGCATAGGACATAATTATAACGAGGTCGCCTTTCTGACCTGCTCTTGCCGCAGCACCGTTAAGGCAGATAACACCGCTTCCACGTTCGCCTGCAATAACATAAGTTTCGATACGGCTTCCGCTGTTGACATTTACAACATGAACGTGTTCATATTCAAAAAGCCCTGCCGCCTCCATAAGTTCCTCATCAATTGTGATACTTCCCACATAATTGAGTTCAGCCTGAGTAACAACTGCACGGTGTATCTTGCTTTTGAGCATTGATATATGCATTTTTACCTCCTTAAACGTCCTCTGTGAAGAAGTTGTCAATAAGTCTTGTTTTGCCTATATAGACAGCCATAGCACAAAGTGCAGGTCTGTCGATTTCCTTTATCTGCTGCATTGTATTGCAGTCAACTATTTTAACATAGTCAATTTTTGCAAGCGGTTCATTATTTATATGTTCTTTCATGGCATTGAGAATAACCTCACAATTTTTCTCACCATTTCTGACAAAATCCATACCGATTCCGACAGCCTGAGAAAGCACAAGAGCGGCTTTTCTTTCATCTGAACTGAGATAAGTATTTCTTGAACTTTTTGCAAGTCCGTCCTCCTCACGGACAATAGGACAGCCTATTATTTCGATATCCATATTCAAATCATCGACCATATGGCGGATAACAGCAAGCTGCTGGGCATCTTTCTTTCCGAAATAAGCCCTGTCAGGCTTAACAATATTGAAAAGCTTTGAAACAACAGTGCATACACCTCTGAAATGTACAGGACGGCTCAGACCGCAGAGTTCCTGTGTAAGTACGGTCATATCCACAAAAGAAGAAAATCCCTCATGATACATTTCTGACGGCTCAGGGTGGAATATAATATCTCCGCCGTGTTCCTCAACGATTTTCGCATCATGTTCAATATCACGGGGATAGCTTTCCAAATCCTCAGTCGGACCGAACTGCATTGGATTGACGAAATCCGAAACGACAGTTCTGTCATTATCCTTATGAGAAGCGTCAATAAGACTTGCATGACCCTCATGGAGATAGCCCATAGTAGGCACAAGACCGACAGTAAGTCCCTGTTTTCTCCATTCTTTAACCTGCTGTCTTACTTCATCAATAGTTTTAACGATTTTCATATTATTCATACTCCTTTTCAAGTGCTTTGACGATATCTTCATCGAGAGAGTAAGTATGTTCAACAGCAGGGAAACTTCCATTTTTAGTTTCATTTATATAATCGGAAATACCGTTTCTCATAAGCTCTCCTACTTTGGCGAAAACCTTAGCGAATTTCGGAGTATGACCCGTAGTAAGACCAAGCATATCCTGATAAACAAGAACCTGTCCGTCACACTGACTGCCTGCTCCTATGCCGATTGTAGGGATAACGAGTTTTTTGGTGATTATCTCTGCAATTTTAGCGGGAATACCCTCCAGAACAACGGCACACGCACCGGCTTCCTGAATTTTGACGGCATCTTCGATAAGTTTCTCAGCTTTTTCGAGACTCTTTCCCTGAACCTTAAAACCGCCGAAAGCGTTTACAGACTGCGGAGTAAGTCCGAGATGAGCGACAACAGGAATTGAAGCGTTTACGATAGCTTTAATCTGTTCGCAGACCTCAGCACCGCCTTCAAGCTTGACAGCATTTGCACCGCCCTCCTTGATAAGTCTGCCTGCATTCGTTACAGCCTCAGCAACGCTGACCTGATAGGACATAAAAGGCATATCGGCAACAACAAAGGCATTTTCAGCACCTCTTGAAACGGCTGCGGTATGGTGAATCATATCCTCCATAGTAACGGGGAGAGTATTTTCATAGCCGAGCATTACCATTCCGAGGGAATCGCCTATGAGAATGGAATTGACACCGCATTCATCAAAAATTTTAGCTGTTGTGTAGTCGTAAGCGGTAAGCATCGTGATTTTATCGCCTGATTGCTTCTGCTTTAAGAGTGTTGAAACAGTATTTTTCATTTTCATTTCTCCTTAAAAGATGTTACCTTTCCAATTTATGGATAAGATACAAGTATATTGTAATACTGTTATGTGATAATTTGATGATAATATTTATATTTTCATCGAATTATTAATTTTCTGTAATTTTTTCCGCATTTTTTTGTTCAGGATATTTACTGAACATATATTTCAGTACAATGGGAGTTACAATGCTTGAAACTATAATCAGCAGTATGACAGCCGTAAAATATGAAGAATCTATTATGCCAAGTCCGAGACCCTTATTAGTGATTATAAGTGCAACTTCTCCCCTTGTCATCATTCCCGCACCGATTTTCAGGCAGTCTGTCCAGCTATATTTAAAGCATTTTGAAACAAGTCCGCAGCCTATAATTTTACTCAGCATAGCGACAATTACGAAACCTATCGAAAAAACTATCATGCTTGAATCAACGTTGCTGAAATCTGTTTTAAGTCCTATTCCCACAAAAAACATAGGCGCAAAGAACATATAGCCGTTTACATTTACTTTTCTGTCTATGTATTCCGCATCACGGGTATTGCACAGAATTATTCCTGCAATATAAGCACCTGTTATATCAGCTATGCCGAAATATTTTTCAGCCACATAAGCCATGACAAAGCAGAGACTTACAGCAATAATAGGTATTCTTCTTGTATGAACGTGTTTTTCGTCATAATACTTGAATCCCTTGTAAAACAGATATCCTATGATTAATGACAGAATAAGGAACAGGAATATTTTACCTGTAACCGCAAGAGTATTGCTGTCAGGGTCTTTGAATCCGAGAATAAATGTCAGTACAATTATTCCGATGATATCATCAATTATAGCGGCACTGAGAATAGTCTGACCGACACGGCTTTTCAGATATCCCATTTCTTTCAGGACTTCAACAGTAATTCCCACAGATGTAGCCGTCATTATGCTTCCTATGAAAACCGCCTTGAAAAATTCTTCCGTACCAAAAGCCGCAAATCCATAGACCGCCATATATAAAAGACTTCCGAACACAAGCGGCACAATAACTCCCACGCAGGCTATCAAAAAAGCCGCAAATCCCGATTTTTTAAGCTCCTGCAAATTGGTTTCAAGACCTGCCGAAAACATAATAAGCACCACGCCTATTTCAGCCATTTTGCTTATAAAATCCGTAGGCTGAACTATTCCCAGAAGGCACGGACCTATTATCAGACCTGCGATTATTTCGCCCACAACCATAGGAGCTTTTAACCGCCTTGCGACAAGACCGAAAGCCTTTGCACTTACTATGATGATTGCCAAATCCTTGAAAATCTCATAAGTTTCCAAAATATCATTTCCTTTCAGACATAAAATAAAGGAGCAGAAAACTCCCTATAACATTATATTGCACCCTGAATAATTTGTCAAGCATTAATTTGTCAAGCACAAATATTATAACAAGCAGAAATATTATAATAATCAATGGGAATATATTTACTCTATGCCTTTTTTATACCATTTATAGAGATATTATTATCTCAATAAATTTGAAAGGAATAAAAAATTATGGATAAAACATTCAACATCATATCTGCATACATATGCACAGTATGCGGATTTCTTTTCGGAGCATCTGACGGACTTATGAAAGCTCTCATAGCCTTTATGGCAATTGACTACATAACAGGCGTGACAGCCGCAGTAATCACAAAAAACCTGTCCTCCGAAACAGGTTTCACAGGAATTGCAAAAAAAGTATTCATACTCTGTCTCGTTGCAGTAGGACATATCATTGATACCTATATAATCGGCGAAAATTCTCTTTGCAGAAGTGCCGTCATAGGCTTCTATATCGCCAATGAAGGTATATCAATCCTCGAAAATTCCGCAAAACTCGGAATCCCTCTCCCGAAAAAATTAATCGAAATATTTCAGCAGTTAAAAAAACAATAAAATTAATCCTCTCTGCCTCGGCAGGGAGGATTTAATATTTTTTATACAAATTTATTGACAATCCATGTATAAAATGTTATAATTATACTACAATAATTTCTTTAAAGGAGGATATAATGAACAGAATAGACTCATTCCCTACCCATAAAATAGGCGACCTTGAATATTGTGCAGGCAGAGTTTTCCCTTTTGGCGCAACAATCACAGACGGCGGCGTAAATTTCAGCATATTCTCAAAAGATGCCACAAGCTGTACACTCCTGTTATATAACCGTGGCGAAAAAAATCCCTTCTGCGAAATAGAATTTCTGCCTGAATTTCGTATAGGAAACGTTTTCTCAATAATGGTATTCGGCATAAATGTGGAAAATACAGAATACGGCTATAAATTTGACGGTATCCATGCCCCCGAAAAAGGCTATGTCTACGATAAAAACAAACCTCTCCTCGACCCCTATGCCAAATCTGTATCAGGAAGAAATATATGGGGTACTCTGCCCGACCCCGATAACCCTTTCCAGCACCGTGGACAGCTTATTTATGAGGACTACGACTGGGAAGGCGATTTTCCCCCGAATATTCCCTATAATGAACTTGTAATATATGAAATGCACGTCCGTGGCTTTACAAAAGCCTCATCAAGCGGTGTAAAATATAAGGGAACTTTTGCGGGTCTCCGTGAAAAAATTCCCTACCTCAAAGACCTCGGAATAAACTGTATCGAACTTATGCCCATATTTGCCTTTGATGAATTTGAATTTTCCAGAGAAATAAACGGTCAGAGACTCTATAACTACTGGGGATATTCAACTGTCTGCTTCTTTGCCCCGAAAGCAGGCTATGCCGCATCAGGCGACCTCGGTCTCGAAGCTGATGAACTCAAATCCCTTATAAAAATGCTCCATAAAAACGGCATAGAAGTAATTCTTGATGTTGTATTCAACCATACCGCCGAAGGCAACGAAAACGGGCCGTATATTTCCTACCGTGGAATAGATAACAGAACTTACTATATGCTCACCCCCGACGGACAATACTATAATTTCAGCGGCTGCGGAAATACCCTCAACTGCAATAACGCAGTAGTAAGAGGCTGTATAGTTGACTGCCTCAGATACTGGGCGGCATCATACCATATTGACGGATTCCGCTTTGACCTCGCATCAATACTCACAAGAGACGAACTCGGAACACCCATGATTTCCCCGCCCCTCATAGAAACTATCGCCCGTGATGCAATTCTCGGAAAATGTAAACTCATAGCCGAAGCATGGGACGCAGGCGGTCTGTATCAGGTCGGAAAATTCCCCTCATGGAACAGATGGTCCGAATGGAACGGAAAATATCGTGACTGTATAAGAAAATTTATCAAAAGCGGTGCTGAACAAGCTCCCGAACTCTATAACCGCATAAACGGCTCACCCGATATATACCCCGAACGTTCCGCAACTGCATCAATCAATTTCATAACCTGCCATGACGGTTTTACCCTCTATGACCTTTTCTCATACAACGAAAAACACAACGAGGCAAACGGTGAAGACAATCATGACGGCTGTAATAATAACGATAGCTGGAACTGCGGTGCGGAAGGCGAAACTTCCGACCCCGAAATAAATGCCCTGCGTATGCGTCAGATGAAAAATGCTTTCCTCATACTTTTCACAAGCCGTGGAATACCCATGATGCTTTCAGGCGATGAATTTGCAAATACTCAGTTCGGCAACAATAACGCATACTGTCAGGACAATGAAGTTTCATGGCTCGACTGGAATAAACTTGATAAAAATATTGAACTTTATGAATATGTAAAAGCACTCATTCATTTCCGCAAAGAACACCCCGTACTGATAAACAAGCATTTTGAAAACTCTCAGAACGGCACAGGCTACCCCGAACTTTCTTTCCATACTACTCAGCCGTGGGATTATGACCCCTCATCACCCTATCATACTGTTGCATATATGTATGCAGAGGAAGGAACAAAATATGGCACAGGCAAAGACTGTTTCATATACATAGCATTGAATGCTCACTGGGAAACTCATGAATTTACCCTCCCTGTAATTCCCTCCGATAAAAAATGGTATATTGTCCTTTCATCTGAAGGATTTAACAGTTATCCTGACGGAGAACCGCTCAAAGATGCATCGCATCTCACACTCTGTCCCCGTTCATCTGCCCTGCTCATAGCGAAATAAAAAACAGGCTGTATCTTTAAAGATACAGCCTTAAATTTATTTTTCAGTCATTTGTCTTGCCCATTCCTCAATAACCTCACGGCTTGTATCCGAATAGAAACGTTTTGCACCGATTATATTAGCTGATTCACCGAGGAGAGGCTTTAACTTTTCGGCAGTTTTGACGATATCGCTTCCGCCTGATGTTGCAAAGAGGGCGATTTTTTTATTTGAAAAATCATATTGTTTAATAAAAGTATTAATTATATTGGGCGCACCGTAATACCATATCGGAAAACCGATAAAGACAAGCCCGTAATTTCTCATACCTTCAACATCTCTTGCAATAGCAATATCTTTTCCGGCAATTTTTTCTTTATTGCATCTTGCAAGCGGATTAATCCATTTAAGGTCTGAATCTTTATAGGGTTCTTCGGGTGCTATCTCAAAAATATCCGCACTTATAGTTTTCTTGATGATTTCAGCGACTTTTTCAGTATTTCCCGATGCCGAAAAATATGCTATCAGTCTTTTCATAACAATGTCTCCTTATTAACAAAATAAAAACATAATGTTAATAAGATTATATAACATTTATATCCATGTGTCAATTCGTAATATGCTCAAAAAAACAATAAATTTTATGTAGATATTGCAGATATATATGATTAATACTATAAAAATTTGTTTAAAATGTGTATGATTACAATTTAAGAGTGAGGTTGTTAAGACCGAGTGAATTGACATAATTCGCTTCTTTTACAAGTTTCATTACCATTCGCAGACCGATATGTGCAACAGCATCTTCTTCATTCTGCATCTTTACATATTTAACAGGGTCAAACTTGGCGCAGTTGTCTCTTATACGCAGAGTAGGCGAACCGTCACGAATCATGACTTTTATATCAATATTATGGTCTTTTCTTCCCTTAAAGCCATGTTTTACGATATTATTTGACATTTCCTCTATGCACAGGGAAATAAGCATACGAACCTTTGAACTGATACCTTTTTTCTTGCAGAAATCCGATGCTTCCTGCGATGCTGTAAGAATATCCTCCGCACACTCAACAGAAGATTCAAATACATCTTCATCAGGTATTCCGAAATCGCTGTCAAGCAGTGAATATGCCATAAGCCCGAACTCTGATTTTTTATTCTTGATTGTTGCATATATCGAAATAAATATAAATGTCAGAAGTTCACCGCATACAAATCCCAGCCATACGCCTTTTACACTTAAAAAACGACTCAGCACGAATGACGAAATTCCCGTGAAAAGGAAATTCTGGAAAAATGATATAACCATTGTATGGCTTACATGATTTATCCCCTGATAATAATTCTTGAATGAAGTATTCAAGGCACAAGGCACAAGCGAAAGTACAAATAATTTCAGTCCTGATACAGCAATTCTCCCCGCCTCAGCATCTTCCGTAAACAGCGGTACAAGCCATTTTGCCGCAATTATAAATACCACCGTTACAACAGAACATATTGTTATTGAATAGAATACCATAGTATCAACAAGCTGTTTCAGCCCTGATTTGTCAGAATCCACATACAGAATTGTTGCAAGCGTCAGCGCAACTGCCGCAATTCCCGTACTGAATGAATAGCATAGATTTCCGACAGTGGATATTACCGAATATGCCGCAACAGCAACTTCTCCGCCCGTCTGTCTCAATAAAAAATTCAGCAGGAGTGTTAAAAATACAAGGCTTATCTGATTTACAAGAGTAGGTATTCCGTCATGTAACAACTGTATACAGCGTTTTAAACTGAAAAGATTGAGCCTGAATTTGAATATGCAGTCTTTCTTGAAAAAATAAATTATTCCGATTATTGCCGCAATATAGTAACTCAGGCTTGATGCAAGACCCATTCCGAAAGTACCCCAGTGAAATACTTTTACATTGAGTATATCAAGTACAATATCTCCCACTGTCATAGCTATAACCGCAGCAACAAGCCTTGCCCTGCTTCCTGACATCTGCATATAGGGTACCATTATCTGTGCCATTATAAATGCAGGCGCACCTATTATAAATCCCCTCAGATAATCCCTTGTAAGCCCGAAAACTTCATTGTCCGGACCCGGTTCACCTGCTCCGAGCATTGTACATATGGGATTGGTGAAAATAATAACAGCCGCCGTACCGACAATTGAAACTGTCGCCGCCGCTATCACTGATATAGTATAACAGGCATATGTCCCCTTTTTGTCACCTACACCCATAGTCTGACCGCACATTACCTGTATGCCTGCGGAAATCATACTTCCGACAGCCGCAAATACAAGCAGTATAGGCGTTGCAAATCCATATGCACTCATTGACGGCACACCGAGAAACCGCCCTATCATGATAATATCAATCAGCATACAGATAGTTACCGTCATAGCTGATACTATTTGTGTAGCAAGCATCTGACGGAACAATTTTTTTATCATAATATCCCTCCTTAAAAATTTTGTCTTATTTTCACATTCAGCAAATAAGCATCTTATATATATTATAATGCATTTATTTGTTATTGTCAATTAACAAGGGAAATATTTACAGAAAACTAAAAATTCCCCTGAAAAACAGGGGAAATAATTACCTGAAATCTTCCATAATCTCAAAAATGCGGGAGAAATCAAAGGGCATATCAAGCCTTTTTATATTTCCGTCATAAAAATCACAGTCAGCAGGCGCAAATGCACACGAACATTCTTTCATCATCGAAAAATCAAACATACTGTCCCCTATCGCAAAATCTTTCATATCCTTGCAGTAAATTTCCTTGAATCTTTTTACACAATTCCCCTTTGATATGCTTTCAGGTATGCAATAAACCTTGTACTCATTATAATAAACATCAATCCCCCTATATTTGTCTTTAAGGAAATTATACGTTTCATCAGGTCTGTCAGTTTTCACATACACAAAAAAAGGCTCAATAAAATGAATATGTTCCTTTGCATGAACTGTCATAAAATACTCATATATCTCTTTTAAAGCATCATAATAAGGCTCTGTCAGTCTGACTGATTCGTCATTCCATTTTTTATCAGGAATATTATTTTCAAGCAGTACAGCACCGTTGCATATAAGCGCATACCTGAATTTAAGCTTTTCATAAAACGGAGAAAGCCTTTCATACTGCGCCATATGCCTTGTTGTAACGGGAACGAAAAGATTTTCACGGCAGTAAATTTCAACGGCATTCAGATTTGATACGGATATATAACTCTGTATCCTGTCCTTATAGTATTCGGCAGGGATTTTCTCCCCTGAAATTTCATGCCTGTGAGAATGTATAAGTGTTCTGTCAAGGTCTGAAAATAATACTCTCATGTGTCAGCCAGCCTTTTTATAAGTCCGCAGGCTTTATACGCCTTAAAGGGATATATTTCAAGTTCAATATTTTTTTCCTTTGCAAGCTGATATATATGACCAAGATATTCATAGTCATCAAAGCTGTGAACGAGAATTTTCCACGGAATACGCCTGAGCAATACTCTTGTAGTCTCCCCTATTCCGGGCTTTACAAAATTGATATCCGAGATATTATATTTTTCCGCAATATTTTTAACTTCTTCAATTGGTGATTCTGTTACGGGAATTTCATTGAAACTATAATCTTTTCCGAAATTTTCAACTATTTTTTCTATAAATAAATTTGTCTTGTCATGTTCTTCAAATTCGCCATAATACATAGCCCCGTGAAAATCGTTTCCGCTTATTATATCACTCCTGTAAAATGTCCTGCTTATCAGTCCTGAAACAGTAGAATTAAGACAAGATGACGGAATCAGAAAATCCTGATGTGTACCGCATAAATCAGTTATTCCTGCGGGGTCTGAAAGTACCGCAACACGGTCATCAATGCCGTCAAAGTCTTTCATAGCCTCTCTTAACTGGTTTGCAATAGCACCCTTTCCCGTCCAGCCGTCAACAAACTGTATTTTTTCAGGCGGATAATATTTCAGAATATAATTCATGGCGTTTTTATCTATTCCACGCCCACGGATTATTGAAATGGTAAAATGCGGAATATCCACGTTATATTCAAGCTGCATATACCTTTTAAGCAGAACTCCCACGGGAGTGCCTGCCCTTGCAAGTGATACAAGAACAGCATCTTTTCCCTTTTCTTCAATTATTTTCCTGCTGAGTATCTCAACAGCCTTAGCAGTCGGAAGGGCATAATTTTCAAGTGACGAATAAAAAGTTTTAAGATAATCTTCTGACGGAAGCTTTTCTTTCGGGAGCATTTCGGAATAATGCACACCTGACTGTATTCTCTTTTCACGCTCGATATTGTCAAGCGGTTCAATCATGCCTGTAATATCTTTTAACAGAATATTTACATCATTTTCCCTGTATGTACTTCTCATACTCAGCCCCTTACAAGATAAAATTTGCAGTCAGGAAACACTGACATAATATCACGGAAAGCCCTTTCGCACTGAATATCATTCCTGCTGTCCGTAACAACTATTACCATATCATATTCATCAATATTATATAAATAATTTACTCTTTCGTTTTCGTAAAAGCTCTGAATCTGAAAACCGTTTCTGCACGGATAATCCTCTGCATTATTTATTCCGATAGGACTGCGTGTAGTTGAGTGTGTATAAACCTGTGCATCATATATTTTTTCAATTGACATTCCAAGCATTATTGCGGGAATCATACATTCCTCCGTACCGAGGACAAGGACTTTCCTGCAACTGTCCAAATCATAACGGAGATAACTGATACATTCATCTGTAAATTTTTTAATTTTTTCTTTTATATATCCGATTTCAAAACACTTTCTCATGTCGGGGATATGCGATTTTGTGAAAATAACTTTTCCGCTGTATTCCGATGATTTATCGGGGAGTGCAGGTTTTTCGACATTTATACCGCTTACAGCCTGCTCTAAATTGTCATCATTCATTCTGACAAGCGACATAAATTTTATATTTTTTTCTGAAAGTTCCTTTTCACGCTGACTTTCCACACGGTTTATAACTGAGCCGACTATAAATTCACAATCCCTGAAATGCGGAAATTCTCTGCGGATTACGTCAACTATATTTTCAATAGTCTTGCCTGTGGAGATTTCGTCATCTATCATGACTATTTTCTCAGGGCGTATTCTTGAAAGAGGAGTGCTGAATAATTTCTGTTCGACAGCGTGACTGTGTTCCTCGGAAAATTCGAGAAATATTTCCGAATCATAATTTTCCCTTGTTGTATGCATATAAGGTATATCATCAGGGAAACACATGGCGCATACCGCACCGACAGCCGTTGCGGTTTCTGCAAAGCCTATGACAAGTGAAGCATTTGTATCTTTTAAAATATTGCCGAGACTGCACATCATTTCAAAAGCCTTTGAGGGCGAAACAGGTATATGTTTCGCCTGCAATGGATTCACAAGCAGATAACTGCGCTTACTGTTGTTCCAGCGTCTGGCAAGGCGCATTACATCACTTTTATCATACATCATACATCATCTCTTATTCCGTATATATCCGCAAGGGTAAGAATTTTCTTAGCCCATTTCTGGTGGCATTTGACTTCATTCATTCTGTTGCCGTCAGCAGTTTTTCCCACTCCGAAATCTGTATTGTTCCAGTTTGCAACGGAGCAGGCATCTTCATAGTCCTGTTTTGTGACTTTGAGCATTTCATTGACAACAGGGACTTGTGACGGGTGAATTACAGTTTTGCCGATAAAGCCGTTAAGAATATCAAATTTCAGCTCACGGCGCAGTCCTTTTTCCCACGCATTATCTCCTGACTTTGTGTCAAAATATTCCCATACAGGAGCGGATACAACATAAGCATCAGAAAAAACATTCAGTATATCCATAAGACAAGTATTTATTACGCCCATATCATAGATTGTATTGTCAATATTTCTGCGTAAACCGTAGATTCTGCAAAAATCATTTCCGCCCACACGCATATTGAGGACAAATCTTCTCATTACGTCTATATGACCTCTGAGGTCTTCGAGGGCATCTGCTCTCCTCCACAGTGAAATAATATCCTTTGATTCAAGAATTGGCATCATGTAAATTCTTCTCTTGCGTGAAAAGGTATTTATTTCGATTATATAGGAATTGTAGGCATCTGCATTTGAAGGAGAATATTTCGGCAGAATAAAACCGTGTACAAACCTGAAATTTTCTCCTGCACGGCGGAAAATCCTCATTATCTGCTTTCCGTGTCTTACTCTTATGAAAATCTTGGGTATATACACATCGCTTTTTTCCTCAATTTCAGCGAGCTGATTGAGAGTGTCATAAATACCCTGTTCAGCCTCTTCGACAGCAGAATCTGCAACTGCATCTTCAAGGCACAATGCAACAGAATAAGGCGGAGCGATTTTCTGAAGCTTTATCTGGTTTATGATTTTTCCGCTGTTTGCAGGAGAATAGAGCAGTGCGCCCACCTCATAACATTCCCTGCTTATTTCACTTTTATCAATTTTACCTAACAATTACAGGCACCTCCACATGGGATATTTTTTTAATATTTTTATCTGTTTTCCATTTTCTTTCGATTCCGAGAAGCTTGTTCACCGCAATATTCGGAATATTCACATCACACGCAAGGCATGACATCTGTATTCCGCCTGACATACGGGTATTCGCTTCAAGAAAATACGGCACACCGTCAAGATATCTGAACTGCAAGTTAAACGGCATTTCCAGAGGACAAAGCCTGTGAAAATCCCTGCACATATTCAGTATTTCCTCATCAAATTCTACCTTTTCAATTCTTGTATTCCCCTTGATTCTCGGTATTATGATAAGTCCTGACGGAGTGCTGAGACAGTCTGCACTCACCTCATATCCCGCAAGGTAAGGCATAACTATCATTTCGGGGAAGGTCTCCTTTTCGGACAAAGCCGAAAATGCCTCATCAAATGTCATTCCTGCCCCACGATATCTGAAAAGTGCATTATAGCCCTTTTTAGTATTGTCAATTATACGGAAACTCATACCGCCTTCGTCCTGTGCAAATTTGAAGCATATCTTCTGATATTTGTCGGACAAATCCCTGTAAGCCTCAGCAAATTCCATTGAATTTCTTACCGTCCTGTATTCAGGGATATTGAGTTTTTTATGTTCGGAAAAATATTCATATGCCTTTGTTTTCTGATTCAGCATTGAAATAAGTTCATAGTCATCAACCATTACTTTTACATTCATATCCTCGAATCTTTTTTTATTCCTGCTGACGGCAATCAATTTGCGCCTTGGAATAAAAACATCTATCCTGTTTTTATCGCAGAAATCAAGGCAGTATTCAATATATTCATCATCATTCATAACAGGTTCACAATGCCATTCATCGCATACAAGGCTGTACACAGCATCAGGGACTTCATTGCTGCCCACAATGTAAAATTCGGGTTCATTCCTTTTCATTAGGTCTATAATGCTGTAAGCCGTACTGAACCAGTGATTAAGCCAGATTTTTACCATATCATTCATTCACCACAAGGCACACATTTTTTAAATGTGTGCCGTTAAAATATATTCGGTTAAGCATAAAAATATTACTGCAAACCTTTAAGCCATTTGGAAAACTGTTCAAGAACATCTGTATAAAGTTCGCTGTCACTTACATTTTCAAGACTTGACATCTTTGAAAATCCTGTATTGTCTCTTGCTCTGCCCTTCATATCGTCAAGTTTTTCAAGATAATCAAAAGAATAATTTCCTATTCCTATGAACTGGATAAAGACATTCATATCCGAACATTTCTTGATAATTCTGTTGGTTGCGCCACGGTCGGCATTTGCACCGTCTGTTATAAACAGAATAAAAGTCGGGTCACCGTTGTCAACTATCGGGCTGATTTTCTTAGTTCTGCCGAAAAATCCGCCTGTGGGCTGTTCATATCCCTCGATAATCGCACAAAGCACAGGCGCATAATTTGTACCGCCCATTTCATAGCCTGATTTTTTTATATAATTTACATAATTCTCATAATTCGACAGGTCAAGGTCATCAAGCTTGATAAAACCGTCGTGGAACAGAAACATATCAATAGCACCGTTGTCATCAAAAGTAAGTCCAAGCGGGACAAGCTTGTTTATAGTTTTCTGGACAGTGCCGTTTCTGTAAAGACTGCTCATAGAACCGCTGAAATCAAGCGCAACAACTACCTTTGCCCTTGTATTTCCGAGGTCAACACCGCTTTTCTTGCTGAGGTCAACAACGCATTTCGAGAGACTTACAACGTGTTTTTCAAGATTTACCTTATCTTTGGAAAGGCTTATCCTGCCCATGATTTTATTCCTGAACTGTTCCTCATTATTTACGGGCGGATTATTCTGCGGAGCGGATTCTCCTGCGATTTCGCCTCCGTAACTTTTGAGAAGTGCATCAAGACCGCCGTTGAAACCTCTTGCAACGACTGAAACACGCCACACACCCTTGCGGTAAATTTCAATTCCGATTATAGCTTTTTCGGTGCTGAAATCCTTTCCACTGAGTGAAAGTTCAAGAATACTGTTTCCGTTCTGCATTATATTTATGCTGTGATTCTGTATATCTCCCATAGTTCCGTTTCCGTCAATGCTTACAGTAAACACAAGCTTCTGCACATTCTGCGGAAGAGATTCAAGGCGGAGAGTGTATGTATCATTATTCTGTGAATATTCTATTTCCCTTGCAGGTGATGCAGGCTGATTGTAGAATATCATATATCTGTCGTCTGAAAGCTTGTCCTGTGCATCAACTCCGAAACAGCAGGTATCATAGACGGCATTTCCGACAGTTGATATTCTGACCTGAATCGGCTGTGAAATATTTGCATAGTCTTCAATTTTTCCCCTGAAACCACGTTCCATTTTCAATTCTATCGCCCCTTTCGGTAAAAAAACAGGGCAGAAATCCAAAAAACAGACCTCTGCCCTGCTGTTTAAGATACTCAGCGGAATCTTCTCGCAAGAGCTTCAATGTTATTGTCGGTTGTAGGCTGACCTATGGCATTGAATTTCCATGCGCCATTATGGCGGTACAGCTCACCAAAAATCATTGCAGTCATATTGTTGTAATTTTCAGACAGGTTATATTTGCACATTTCACTTCCGTTATCGTCGCAGATACGGATAAAAGCATTTCTTATCATTCCGAAATGCTGTCTGCGCTCTGCCGCCTGATAGATATTTACAACAAAAACAATCTTGTCATAGTATGCAGGCAGACTTTTGAGGTCAACGAATATCTGCTCATCGTCACCGTCGCCCGCACCTGTAAGGTTATCGCCCATATGCTTTACGCAGTTTGTTTCATGGGTGAGATTTCCGAAATAAACAACGTCCCTATTAGATGTAAGTTTACCGTTCTGACAAAGGAAAGCCGTAGCATCGCAGTCAATATCCTGAGTGCCGCCTCCGAAAAGTGATGAGAGGAATCCGCCCTTTGCAGGTGCAGCCTCGTCCCAGCCAAGACCTACCATTACTTTTGAGAGTTCACCGCCGTTGCTCTTTTTAAGCTCGACTTTCTGTCCCTTCTGCAAATTTACTGACATAAAATCACCTCATCTGCAAAAATCAGACATTTACGCCGAAATTCTTGCACAGCGCATAGAGACCGCCCTGAAAACCGCTGCCGATTGCATTGAATTTCCATTCACCGTTATTGCGGTAGATTTCGCCTACAACGATAGCAGTTTCGATTGAGAAATCTTCACCGAGGTCATAGCGGATAATTTCGTTTCCTGTAACCTGATCAACGATGTGGATATAAGCGTTGCTTACCTGTCCGAAGTTCTGATGACGCTCGTCAGCCTCGTAAATTGTAACAGTGAATGCAATTTTGCTGATATTTGCAGGAACACGGCTGAGGTCAACCTTGATTACCTCGTCATCGCCTTCGCCCTCGCCTGTGAGGTTGTCGCCTGTATGCTCAACTGAACCTGAGCTGTGTTTGAGATTGCTGTAAAAGATGAAATCCAAATCATTGGTTACTCTGCCGTTTTCACCGCAGAGGAAAGCAGAAGCATCGAGGTCGAAGTCTGCGCCACCGTCGTACTTGTTTGTGTCCCAGCCAAGACCAACGATTATCTTGGAGAGACTCGGATTTCCCTTTGTAAGGTCAACTTTCTGTCCTTTTGTTAAATTTACAGCCATGATTTTTTACCTCCTGTAAAAAAAGTATTATATTTGCAACAGAATTTCAACGAACTCTGTTATGAACTTATTTCTTGCCGCTTAAAACTTTTCTTATCATATCAATCGGTATAACAAGGAATGCACATACAAGGCAGATGAGCCATGTCTGCGGATTGAGGGGTTCAACGCTGAGCGGTGCGCCGCCGAATGTTACGAATATGAACTGAACTGCGAGAAGTGTGCCCATTACTATAAGGAAGTTCTTGTTTCTGCCGAGATTTTCAAAAGCATTTACTCTTTCTGTTCTTGCATTGAATCCGTTGAATGTTATAGCCATCATGAATGTTGCGAAAAGTGCTGAACGGAGATATGTTAAGTCGTGTCCGCCGAAAAAGTTATTGAATGCAGGTAAGAAGCGTATGCAGAGACAGAGTGCTGTTATATAAAGACCGCTGATTATTACCTGAATGAACATATTTTTTGTGACAATGCTTTCCTGACGTGGAATAGGCTTGTCCTTCATGTACTCTTTAAGTGCGGGTTCGCTTCCGAATGCGATAGCAGCGAGAGTATCCATAGCGAGGTTTACAACGAGAAGTTGAACTACTGTCATCATCTGTTCGCCTTCCTGTCCGAAAAGTGAGCCGAGGAAACAGGTAAGAACTGCCGCAACGTTTACAGTAAGCTGGAATATAAGGAATTTTCTGATTCCCTTGAACATTGTACGTCCGTAGAGGATAGCCTTTGCGATAGATGAGAAATTGTCATCGAGGATAGTAATATCGCCTGCTTCCTTTGCAACTTCCGTACCGCTGCCCATAGCGAATCCGACATCGGCTTTTTTAAGTGCGGGTGAATCATTTACACCGTCACCCGTCATACCTACGACATAATCGAGTTCCTGAGCGCATCTTACAAGTCTTGACTTGTCAGTGGGGAGCGCACGGGCAACAACTCTTAAATTCGGGATAACCTTTTTGAGTTCATCATCTGAAAGTGCGCCCATTTCCTGAGAAGTAAGGGCAACATCTGTATCAGTTTTGAGAAGTCCCGCATCTTTTGCGATAGCAACAGCAGTTTCTTTTCTGTCGCCTGTAACCATTACGACCTGAATACCTGCGTCCTGAACTTCCTTGATAGCGGCAACGGCTTCCTTGCGGACATTATCTCTTATGCAGAGTACGCATACAAGGGTTAAATCCTCGCCCTCATCTGAATTTCCGTCTTTTTTGGCAACACCGAGCAGACGCATTGAACGTGCAGCCTGTTCGTCAATATAAGCCATGACTTTTTTCTGCATATCCTTTGTGAAAGGACTTACATTTCCGTTTTCGTCAACATACTTGTCACATCTTACGACAAGTCTTTCGGGCGCACCCTTTATATAGGTAACTGTTTTGCCGCTGTGTTCGATTACAACGTTTGAACATTTCTTAGTGGAGTTGAAAGGATTAAATTCCTTGACTTCATCTTTTTTCATTTTTGAAACAGCCTTGTTGTCGATAACGAACTGCATCAAAGCTCTGTCGGTGCTGTTACCGCCGATAACCTGATTATCGCTTGCCTGTGCGCTGTTGTTTACGCCAACGCCTGTGACCATATCAAAAGCGAGGTCATCTTTAAGCTGTTCAAGTTTCTGGAATTTCTTCACATCGCCTGTGACAAATTCAACTACTGAGAGTTTACCCTCTGTTATAGTACCTGTCTTGTCGCTGAAAAGGAGGCTGAGACTTCCTGCGGTTTCAAGACCGTTTATCTTTCTTACGAGGACGTTGTCCTTAGCCATTTTCATACTCTGGAACGAGAGAAGAATTGAAGTGAGCATCGGGAGTCCTTCGGGAACGGCACAGACAATAATTGTAACGGCAACTGTTATTGCATTCATTACGAATTTTACCCAGCCGATAGCATCGGACGGGAGCTGACCTCTGATTGCAGAACTTGCAAAAACACCGATAATAATGGCAATTGCGCCTACATATCCAAAAGTTGAAATCTGTTTTGCGAGTTTTGCAAGCTTGACCTGCAAGGGAGTCTGTCTTGTATCCTCCTGAACTTCGAGGGCAAGCTGACCGAAAAGTGTATTATCTCCGACAACCTTGACTTCCATATAAGCTTCACCGCCGCATACAACAGTACCTCTGTAAGCGTAGTGAGTATTGAGGAGGTCTTTTATATCGTAGCTTTCACCGTTTGCGGGGACTTTTTCGGCTTCTTCGGTTTCACCGTTGAGGGCAGCCTGATCGATTTTTACTTCACCCTCGACGATTTCACCGTCTGCGGGGAGTTTGTCGCCTGCCTGAAGGTAAACGATATCGCCTACAACAACGTCATTTACATGGATTTCCTCAAGTTTTCCGTCACGGATAACCTTAGCCATTTCCTTAGCCTGTTCTTCGGCTTTAAGGGTTGAAGCCTTGCCTTCCTGCTTGCTTTCGCTGACGGAGGCAACGCCGTTTGCTATGAGTATTGCGATTAACACGCCGACAGGCTCGTACCATTTGGTATCTGTTTTTGCCGCACCTGTTGCATCGAGTATAAACATTACGACCTGAACCACGAATGCGACAAGAAGAATCATAATCATAGGGTCTTTGAAGCCCTCAAGAATCTTCTTCCACAGCGGGTCAGGCGGTATCTGAGTCAGCTCATTACTGCCGTTTTTCTTTCTGCTTTCTTCTACCTGCGAATTTGACAATCCTTTTAACATTTCCTTACCCTTCCCATAGTCATATTATTTTTAAAAAGGTTCGCAAGGCGAAACTTTTCAAGTCGCACCTGTCCCAAACCCAATAAACATTGTATCATAGTTGTCGAAAAAAGTCAAGCAAATATGAACAATATTTTTAAAAATAATACGCATTTATTTTATGTAGATTCTATTTATATTATTGCATCAATTTTTCTGAGTTTGTCGATGATATTGGCAACATCTTTCTCGACAGTTTTTCTTTCTGCGCCTGAATATTCTTTCATTATCTTGTCAACGATTTCCTTTTCAGTAGTTTCGGTTTTAAGGCACTCGACAATGAAAGCAGCGGTTTCGTTATTTTTGACCATACCGCTGAATTTAGTTCCTTTTGTGGAAATCATGAAATGCTCGCCTTTTGAAGTGTGTGTGAGAAATTTGGGATTGAGTTTCATAAAAACATTCCTTCCTTGTATTTATTTACAGCATTTATTATAACATATCATTGTCAATAATGCAAGAGTTTATTAAAAAATAGTTCTAAAAAATTTTTTTAACGAATATTATGTAAAAAACAGGAGTGTGATATTATGGACAATGAATATGCTGAAAATGAATTTGTGACGGCTGATGAAAAAAACAGGGGTATTGAAGATATTGCTGCTGTACAGACTGTAATCTGTATACTTCTTGCGCTTACATTTTTCATAATAAACATAGCATATCCTGCAACAGCCGAAGAACTTGCCGAAAAACTGAATGAGCTTTCAAAATCCCATAATGCAATTGAAAATCCGATAGATATAATTATAAAATATTGTTCAGCTTTAAAATAGGAAAAACCGTCTTTGCAGTACGTTTTTCTTTTCTTCTGTTCAACGGGCTTGTTTTTCTTTTCAGGGACAGTGACATTATATTATCTTTTTATATGGTATGCCTTATACATGAAGCAGGGCATATCTTTGCGATAATATTTTTCAATGGTGAGATAAAGTCTGTTGAACTGAGCGGATACGGAATAAAAATTGAAACTTCTCCGATAATTTCGGTTTTCAGTGCAGTTGTGATACTTCTTTCAGGACCTTTTGCAAATATTATTGTTTTTGTGATATTTAAAAGCAATAACTTCTTCTCAGTTCTGAGCCTGTGGGAGGGAATATACAATCTCATTCCCTTTTCTTTCCTTGACGGAGGTGCAGCAATAAAACTCCTGACAAGCGGCAGCAAAAGCGAACATACATATGAAATACTGCGTGTGGCTGTCTGTATTGCAGCCACAGCAGCATTAATTATAATTTTTTTCAATGCGGAATGATATCCGCATTTTTTTATTCTTCCGTAAATTCTTCGGGAATTTCGGGGATTTTGGGAGTTTCAGCAACATCATCAGCCGCAGCAATAACAGGTGCAGCAGCGGGAGATGCCATTTTACCGCCTAAAAATCCTGAAAGCAATGCCCTTATGTCAACGCCTGTTGCCTCTGTAAGACCGTCTGTTATTTTGGTGGTTGAGTTGATAATATCTCCTACGAGTTTGCTTGAATTGCCTTCACCGTACATGGTAATCTTGTCAACGCTTGAAAGCGGAGCAGCGGCATTTTTAACAACTTCGGGCAAAGCCTTGAAGTACATTTCGAGAACGGCAGCCTCGCCGTATTTTTTCATAGCCTCAGCCTTTGCATTGATGCCCTCAGCTTCCGCAAGACCTTTTGCACGGATAGCATCGGCCTCAGCCTGACCTACGGCAGCGATACCTTCAGCCTCCTGCATCTTGGCATATTTCTGAGCCTCAGCCTCAGCTTTCTGGGCTTCAGCCTCCTGTTCACGCTGGAAACGGTCTGCTTCGGCTTCTTTTTTAAGCTGATAGAGTTTGGCATCAGCTTCCTGCTGCGCCCTGTATTTTTCAGCCTCAGCCTTTTTCTTGATTTCGGCATCGAGGGTTCTTTCCTTAACGACAGCTTCTTTTTCTTTGAGGTCGATTTCCTTTTCGGAAGCGGCAATATTTGCGTTAGCTCTTGTGATTTCGATAGTTTTACGCTGTTCTTCCTGCTGAATCTGGTAAGCGGCATCTGCGATAGCGAGCTGAGTATCCGCATCTTTTTTGAGTTCAGCCTGACGGATAGCGAGTTCATTGTTTCTCTGAGCGACTTCTGTTTCAGCGGTAACTCTTGCATCGTTGGCTTCTTTTTTGGCGAGAGCCTTTGCGATTTCGATTTCCTTTTCTGATTCAGCCCTTGCGATAGCGGCTTTTTTCTGGATAGTGGTTATGTTGTCGATACCGAGATTCTCAATGAGGTTCTGGTCGTCTGTGAAATTCTGGACATTGAACGATTCAATTTCAAGTCCCATTCTGTTGAGGTCGGGAGCGGCATTTTCCTGAACTTTCTCAGCGAAAGCCTTACGGTCGTTTACCATTGAGACGAGGGTCATCTGACCAACGATTTCACGCATATTACCTTCAAGAACTTCACGGGCAACTTTTGCGATGTATGTAGTTTCCTTGTTGAGGAAGTTTTCAGCACCGAGTTTTATTAAAACGGGGTCACTGCTGACTTTTACGTTTACGTTTGCATCAACGTTTATATTGATGTAGTCGGCTGTGGGAACGGCACTGGAAGTTTTTACATCGACAGCGATAAGCTGTAATTTAAGCTTATCGACACGCTCAAAGAAGGGGATTCTTATGCTTGCCTTGCCTATGACGATTTTTTTACGCAGACCCGAAATGATGTAAGCAGTATCGGGCGGAGCTTTGATGTATCCCATTGCAAGGATTATCACGAGGATAATAACACCAATTGCTACGGGAATGATTGTTGTGATGTTGTCTAACATGATTTTAATCCTCCATATCATGATTTTAAGCGGCTGTATCGTTCACCGCATGACAATATTATACAATATCGTTTTTGATTTGTCAATATTTTGTCTTATATGCCCTATAATTAATTTTTCATGGTGGTACATAAAACTTTATATAAGTTCGGATAATTTTTAAATAAGTTCATTTGAACTTATTAAGCGATTAAGCGATTTTATAAAGCAATCCTATGAATTTATCATATCTTATTGTTTATACCATTATTCCTAAAAAGCATATCTCAAATTATTAAAAATATTTTTGTATTTTCAAAATTTGCTTGCTTTATTTCCTGCAATCTGTTATAATTATATGAGAATTTCAATTTACAGGAGAATGACATGAAAAATATTAAAAAAATTGACGCAATAATTATTGCTGTGCTTGTTGTCATAGTATCAGTAATAATCATTTCAGTCGCCGTCCCCAAAAAGAACACCTCAGAATCTATCACCCCTGCACACTTCACCGACTACGCAGGCAGAAAAATAGGCGTGCAGACAGGCACTACCTTCGATACTATAATACAGAACAATATCCCCGATGCAAAAATAAGCTACTACAATACATATACAGATATGATTTCCGCTATAAACGCAGGCACTATTGACGCTTTCGGAGTTGATGAACCCGTAATCAGAAATATTATGGCTGAAAATAACTCCATGTCCTATATACAGGAATTTATGGATACATATGACTACGGCTTCGTATTCCAAAAAACTCCCCACGGTCAGGAATTATGCAGTCAGCTCAGCGATTTTATCAGCAAAATCAAGGCTGACGGCACTTTTGACGAGATAAGCAGCATATGGTTCGATTCATCAGAAGATAAAAGAACAGTCCCCGATGTTGAATCCCTCAAAGATATAAACGGTACTCTCAACCTCGCTCTTGAATCACAGTTCGCTCCCTTTGTCTATGTGAAGGAAGGCAGAGTAACAGGCTATGAAGTCGATATCGCTTACCGTTTCTGCAAGGAATACGGCTATAAACTCGAAATCCGGAATATGAACTTCGATGCAATAATCCCCGCAGTAAATTCGGGAAAATGCGATTTCGGCTGTTCAGGTATGAGTATAACAGACGAAAGAAAAGAAAGTATGCTCTTTTCTGAACCCGACTATACAGGCGGTACTGTACTGGCTATAAAATCAAATTCCTCCGTGGAGGAAAATACAGGCTTTTTCAAGGGTATAAAACTCAGCTTTGAAAAAAATTTCCTCCGTGAAAACCGCTGGAAACTCATTGTTGACGGTATAGCAACTACCTGCCTTATAACTGTTCTGTCTGTAATTTTCGGCTCTGTCCTCGGATTTCTCATATGTGTATTCCGCAGGACTGAAAGCCGTCTGGCAAATATAATTTCCGATATATATGTAAAAATATTGCAGGGTACTCCGATTGTCGTCCTGCTTATGATACTTTTTTATGTAGTATTCGGAAATTCAGGCATAGGTGCCGTATGGGTCGCTGTAATAGGATTTTCACTGAATTTCGGTGCTTATTCTTCGGAAATAATGCGCTCAGGTATCGAAAGCATCGACAAGGGTCAGCGTGAAGCTGCCCTCGCACTCGGTTTCAGCGAAAAACAGGCATTTTTTAAATTTATATTTCCTCAGGCGGCTGTGCGTTTCCTCCCCGTATACAAGGGCGAAATAATCTCACTGCTGAAAAATACCTCAATCGTCGGATATATCGCAATCGAGGATATAACAAAAATGAGCGACATAATAAGAAGCCGTACCTATGAAGCATTTTTCCCGCTTATTGCAACTGCCCTGATATATTTCATACTTGCATGGTTTATTTCCGCTCTAATCGGTCTGATAATCAGAAAAACCAATCCCAGATTAAAAAATTCAGCCAAAGGAGATTCAAACAAATGAGTATGATAAAAATTGAAAACCTTACAAAAATATATCCGGATGTCACACCGCTCAAAAACGTCAGCGCAGAAATAAACAAGGGCGATGTAATCTCTGTCATAGGTCCTTCGGGTACAGGAAAATCTACCCTCCTGCGCTGTATAAACAGACTTGAAGAACCAACTTCGGGAAAAATATTCGTTGACGGCGAGGATATAACTAATTTCAGATGCAATATAAACAAAGTCCGCCGTAAAATGGGTATGGTGTTCCAGTCTTTCAACCTCTTTTCAAATCTCAATGTCATAGACAATATTACCTCAGCCCCGATAAACCTCCTGA
>ODAI014604493.1_pt1 | contig 37520 bp, 32 predicted proteins | sample 1539321 | NCBI WGS metagenome assembly ODAI01 (sample SAMN02144231, study PRJEB22623) | gut metagenome | biome: sheep rumen | host: Ovis aries | place: New Zealand
AAGGTCTTGCTAACGATATAGTCAGACGGCTTACCTAGCGACACAATGCTCTCGCCCTCCACGGCCACAATCTCTAGCAAAACTACAAAATTGTTGCCGCATGAACTAAATTTATACGATGTTTAGCATCGGACATTTAGAACATTATCTATAATCCGATGCAAAGGTAAGAGAGCAAAGAACAGATGACGAACGAAGGTTTTATATGCATCAGCCGTGGTATACGAGAGCACTGGGTATGGAACAACCCCGTGTTTTTCAAGCGTTGGGTAGAATTGATTATGATGGCCAACTACGACAGCCGCGAGGTGTCGTTTAGCTTCCACAGGCTGATGCTTCAGCGGGGACAGCTGGCCGTCAACCTCTCCTACCTCTCCAAGATATGGCACATCAGTACGCAAGCAACGCAAAAATTTCTGGTTAAGCTGGAGGTTAGCGGAATGGTTACCCGTGTGGTTGATGACAAGGTTACTGTCATAACCATCTGTAACTATGACCGTTATCAGTTAAAAATGGGTGCCGTGATTGATGGTTCGGTTGATGGTGTGGTTAACGGAGAGGTTGACAAAGTGGTTAACCAAACAAATAAAGGTAATAAGTTAATAAAAGAAACTATTAAAACTTCTGACGAAGTTTTGTGTCAGGTTCCGTTGGAACTTGACATGCCTGAGGTGGCAGAAAAAGATTATATCTCTTGGGAGAAGTTCGTGGAGTTCTTCAACACGGCTATGCGAGGCAAGACGATTCCGAAAATCCGCGGCTTTCATCTGGCCGAGCATCGTAAGAAGGCCATCCGTGCACGTTTCAACGAGTATGGCAAGGATGCGGTCATTGAAGTCGTGAAGAAGGCGGCTGCCAGCAGCTTCCTCAACGGTGGTGGCGACGAGGGCTTTGTGGCCGACATCGATTGGATGATGGGGCCTCGCAACTTCCCCAAGATTCTCGACGGTTTCTACGACCGCAACTTTGGTGAGAACAATCAGAACAGTAACAATTCAAGCAATAAAGACAATGGTAGAATTAGAGGAACTCAGGCAACAGCTACGAGTTCGGCGGAATACAGCAAACAGTTTTAAGTTGCCCAACGAGAAAACGGAGTATGTCTACATGCTCCTCTGCGAGGCATATGCTGCCGAGGTGAGGAGCCGCGGCCATATACCGATATTCACGGAGATGACGCGTCGTGTCATCATGGAGTTGGCAAAATTCCTGACCGACGGGAAGGATTGTCGCTTCAGCGTCATGTTGTGCGGTACAACGGGCAACGGGAAGTCCACTCTACACCAGGCGTTCAACCGTGTATGGTCGGTTCTGATCGACAACCACGTTGTTCATACCGAGCAGCCTTATATGCGCGATGCCAAACTCTTCCAGCATATCATGGCCTATGAACGTAACTGGGAGGAAGTGCTCAGGATGTACACTTGGGTAGGCATCCAGGACATGGGCAAGGAACCGGGTGAGAGCATGCAGTGGGGACGCATCACGACTCCAGTACAGGATCTCATCGAGTTCCGCTACGATGTCGGTCTTCCGGTGTTCATCACCACCAATCTCACGGCAGAACAGATCCGCGAGAAGTACCAGGAACGCACGGCTTCACGGCTCAACGACATGGTGAAGGTCATCATCTTCGGCGACATCGACTATCGTCGCATGCACAATGAGTCAGAAGGGGAAGCAGATACGAAAAGTAATTCACAAGATAAATCTGAAGTATGACAGAAGAAGAGATTCAACGTGTGAAAAGCCTGGAACGCAAGTTCTATCACATCCCCTTTGGGGAAAATGGCAAATACAAGGAAGTCATCGGCAAAAGGCTCAAGAAGACCTATCTTCTCGGACTTTATCCATTGTGCATCAGGGCATCCGAAGTCAAGCAGGCGTCTTCTGCCCGAAAGCCCATCTCCATCAGGAACAAGGATGCCATCGACCAGGTTCGTCCCATCCTCACGGGTTTTATCCTGAGCAAGCGGTTCAATGTACCTTTCAACAAAGAGTTTGCCTGTCGGCGACTCTCACTGAAGCGCTGGCCAACCCGTCACGTCAATTCAATGCTATCCAAATGCAGTTCATCCATCGACGATGATGCCATGGATAAGCTATGCGAGGACTTCCGGGTCTATTGCGTCAAGAATTTTTTAACCATATCACTTAAAAGTAAAAATAGCAATGAAAAGTAAAAAAGGAATCATTAGATTCAATCAGCTAAAGAAGGACTCAAGCATGGAGGAAGTCCTCGAGTATTTCAACAGGGAGTTCAGTCTCATCGTCGTGGATCCCAAGGAACGCCACTACTTCGATCTTGAAGACTGTGTGGATTTCTTCTTCGAGACGAGAGAGGATGGCATCAACTTCGTCACGGTCAACATGAACGTCAATGAAGACTACAAGATTATACATCGCGCCGGTCGAGACCACTACCTCTTGTCCATACTGGGCATGGGAATGATCATCAAATTCAAGGCAACACCAGTCATCAAGCTGTTCCACCAGGCTTTCCTCACGAACTTCGAGAATATCATTGTGAGAAACAACGACCTGGGGAAGAGACATCGTGCCCTGATTAAGAAGTACAATAGAGAGTCCAGCGAGAACACGATTCTGTGTCAACAGAACTTCGAGCAGGCCAAGACCATCAAGGCACAAGAAGAACGCATCAAGGAACTTGAAGCCGAGCTTCGCTTGGTCCGTCGCAACAACTCCATCATTGGCATCAACAGAATCAAGAGAATGTTCATACGGTTAACAAATTAAGTTGATAACATGACATCTGCCCGCGAGGGTGGATGTCATTTTACACGAAAAATTCCCCAACTCAGTCAATGAAAACTGAGCCGGGGGATTACTTTTTGTCTTAGTTCTAAGTTCTTACTTCTTAGCTCTTAAGTTCTTCACAACCACTGATTCTTATGCTTATACTGCTCACACAAAGCAAGCAGTTCCTTGAACTTCTCCACCCTCTCCGGCTTCAACGTTCCAGCATTCATCTGCTTTCTATTATGCTTCAACCACGTATAATAGTCGCCCCTCTCTTCTGCGTCATACTTAGACGGATTCCTATGATTCGTCTCAACGAAACTCTTAAACTCATTATATCGTTTCGTCCATCGTTCCTCTTGCGTCATATCGAAACACTTCTAAACCCACGTAACTCTGTTATTGACAATCAAAACCACAAACTCATCCTCAATTTCTTATCGAATTCAGGATATTCGTCATGAAACCTTTTCATGTCTTCAGCTGTAAATCTCGCCACAGCTTCATCTTGATGCTTCAACCCCATATTTCTTTCCCAGGCCTCTATTACAGATGCATCCGTATTGGGGTAAAACTCTTCTTTTGCAAGCCTATAGGCTGTTTCTGAAAAACTTTTACTGATTTTTATTATATCAGCTTTCGTCTTTAAAATATCGTCAGGAAACAATCGTTTCGACCTATTTGTCAAGTTGAAGATCAGTTCACTCACCTTGTCATCATGCTGAAACTCTATTGTCTGAACTATTTTCTCCAAGTCTTCTCCCTTCTCCATACCTATTACATACCCCATCTGTTCTCCTGGTCTTGAAAAAGGCTGAATACCAATAGGCACACATCGGTCTCCGACCGACGAGAAAAGTGGATTTGGAGCATAAACATAAAACACGCCAGACTTTCCATCGTCTTTGTGTACCTCATAGATGTCATCACCTTTATAGTCCGTAACGGCAAAGAAGGCTGCAACCCACTTACTGGTTGTCATATCCATCAACTCTGTTGCAATACCATAATGTTGCGCCAATGCTAAATGGTATATATGAAAATGCAAAGGTTGCCCATCAATTTCTGCACCACTCACATATTTATCTGTGATGGGATGAGAATCAACCAACAACTTAAACTCCTCATATTTTACTCGCTCCAGATATACATCTGCCTCCTTCATTTTTGGCCTATATAACGATGGCAGGCAAGGCATGAATCTCTCAGCCTGTCCTCTGTAATAGTGTCCTGGCAGCAGCCCTAGTGGAGCTAGGGCCGCCGTTCCATCCCCCATATCCACAGGTCTGAATTTTCCTTCTTCCTCCGGTGATTGTTGTATTGGAAAGAATCCCTTCTGCGCTATCATCCATTGTTCCTCATCAAAGGATATCGCATCAAGTATAGTCAGTAAAGTCCTTGGTCCAGCAGGAATAGATGGTGGAGCGAAGTCGAGTTTATAACCTGCTTTAATCCCATTCATATTGATTTTAGCGACAGTGATGCGTTGTTTATCTCCATCTTCCTCGGCCATCGCAAGGTATTCATTCACTCCCCTCAATGCTTCATCCTTATCCCCTTTCTTTGAAGCAATAATATAGATAACTTCAGCCACCCTATATGCCTCGCTCCTTCCATCCACCTTTTTATAGAAAGCCAGACTATTCCATAGATAGCTCGTATCCATTGTCGCTATGCCCATCAGTCTGTTGTAAAATGCCCTGTCGCTATCCCTCAAAGTGACAACATCTATACTTTCAAGAATTCTCATACACGCTGCAAAAAAGGGGGCAGTCCGCTCCTGATAATGAGCATGATACAAAATATGGAGATTCAAGTAAGCCTGTGCTCTTTTAAGTTTAATGCATTCCAGTTCATAGACATTGCGAGTCTTTTCGTACCACAATTCTTCCTTTTTCATCAGCGAAAGAGACAATGCTGGATACCCGTTTTGGAACAAGCTGACCAATTCCCCATATACCTTTGCGATAATATTGCCATCTCCCATCCGTTCTGCTATTTCCATAGCTTCAAGCTGAGAGTTTATTTTAAATTCAGGCCATGCCATATCCGACTCTATGCCTCCTCTCAACATTAGCAGTTTCACCTTGCAGTCATCTGGCACATCTTTTCCGCTTAACACTTCATCTACCACTTTAAGCGCATTCTCTTTTAGACCTTTTCTTCTTAATGCGAGAGCAGTAACTTGTGCTTTGCCCGTTCTGACGCTAATGGGAACAATATAGTCTTTTGCGTAGCTGTCAAATAGTGCAGACATTCTAATCACGTCGGCTATCCTGTTCCCATTATGCCACACTGTCATGCTTTGCAAGATAAACTCCATCAACGTCTCTACACATAAACCTTCTGGTAACTGTTTTCCGTCAATAGGCATTTCTTTCATCTGACTGTCAACGATAATTAAAGCCTCCTTAATTTCTCGTCTGCCATTCAACTCTGCCAAATACCTCGTTCGTTCCTCCAACTTCTCGTCCGCTGTCAGATTCCTTGTCTGATAGATCATCTCCAGTCGTCTATAGATTCGTCTAACAGTCACAGCATATACATGTGGATCATCCCCCGTCCTATCATACAATGCCAACATGTCATGTGCCTTCTCTCTATGTCCAAGACAATGATGTATATTTGCCAGATGTATCAGGTAGTAAGCCACACTCGGATTGTAATCTAAGCGTTTGACGATACCATCAAGTTCTTCTGTCAACATTTCTAATTCTCGTCTATAGACAGTACGCTGTGCCATGAGACTCTCCTTCAGTTCATTCTCCTTCACGATTCCCAGATTGTCAAGAAAACTATCCTGTGCCATTAGATCGTCTACATAGCATAGTAGCCAATGAAGATGCTCTCTGATGTTCCCAGCCTCCTTGCATGCCCTTATCTTTTGTCGTTGGGCTTCACATCTTGCTTCCTTCCATTTTGCAATATTCTTTTTATCCTCAACCTCCATTAGTCGGGCCAGTTCCATATGTTGCTGTAGTGCGTAGCATCTTTCGTACAAGAAATCCGATGGCATCTTTGAAACTTTCTCATCAATTTCTTTCACATACCCCGGCATTACCTTGGCTATATCATTCTCTACAGCTAGTGCTATTTCGTCCTTCAATACTCTGTTATATATATCAATGCCACCCTGATAAACAAAAAGATATTCTTGAATAAACTCAAATGCCATTTTGGGACTATGCATCAAATATTTCTCCCTGTTATTATAGAGGTTAATACTGTAGTTCTCCCATGCACTAATCTGAGAATCAAACAACAGTCTGAGATATTTAATCTCGAAATAATTCTTTTGCTCCTCCGTTAAACCAAAGGTCATTGCCTGTTCGCCAAGTTCTTTTACGACTTGGCGACGTTTGTCCAGTTGTTCAGTTCGCTGATAGTGGCGATATATTACATCCTGCTGCTCAAGATAGTTTTTCCAGTTCTTTTCTTTATGCCCATTTATCAATTTTATCAATCGTTCTATCTCCTTGTCACTATTTCTTCTCTCGTAAATCTGCATTAAGTCATCCAAGGCCTCAGGTGTCATCATGTGCTTATCATACACCAAGCGTTCCATCTGAGGGACATATGCCTCCATTTCGCTCCGCCACTTTTGATTGTATGCCACATGCATCAAGTTCACATAGGTTTGCATCCGCTCCTCATTGGTAAGCCTTTCACTCTGCGCTTCTGCCCTTTTAAGCCACACCTTCATTCCAGCAAAGTCATAATGGTTTACCATATCCATTGTCATCAGTATCTGATAGTGAGGCTCGCTCTCCAGATGCTTTAGGTTCGCCAATTCTTCATGCAGTCTTTGATGCGCTCCGATAGACATCAATATATCCAAGCTTGGCAGCAAAAGGTTCTTCTGATCTTTTAACAACAAATGGCCATGACGATATTCATCCATCAAATATTGATAAAGGGAATATCGTGCTAATCGTCTCTCCTGCTCATCAAAAGCACTCTTTATCTTCTGTTTCAGCAGTTTAACAACTTTCAGCCTATTCGGATATCTAATCAACGCGGATATAATAGACATACCAGTATTCGATTCTTTTTTCAATTTTATCTCATCCCCTCCATCTCACTCTCCACCAACTTCATCAGCTGCGGCATCATCTGTTCGATCTTCCGACATTTGACCTTGTTGAAACTATAGTCGATGTTGTCCAAAAGTGCATTACAGAGGTCTTCGGGCATATCACCGGCATAGCCAGCAGCAACGAGGGCGATGGCGGCAAGTTTACAGGCATCCTTTTCCGTCCTCAAATGCGATGCGCCCAAGATAGTGGGCAGCATCTCATACATGACATTGCAGTAATGCAGCAATTCAGAGAAATAATCGTCATCCTGGAGAAAGGCATCAAGCATTTCTTCTTCATACTGTCGTAACAGCAGGAAGAATTTCTCCTTCCTCATCTTACTCTTGAAGAACTGAGGCAGAGTCATTGTCCAAAACATAGCATGAGACAAAACAACTCTATCCTCAGAAGAATGATAGCAGAATAGGCTATCATCCTCCTTGGTATGCATTTCCTGCAGTTTCTGTTCCATTGGAGCAAACCACTGTTTACGCATCTCTCTCAATTTCTCTTTTGGATTTGCCATTGTTGCCTATATAATTAAACCAACAGCGAGCCATGTCCCTATTGGAAGTTGCTCTAAAGCCAAAAGTTATCATAGCCCGCAGTTTGTACTATTGCTTACTTTTTCCCCACTGCGTCACAAAGACATACCTACAAAACGCGCACACCGCTTTCAATACTTTCTTCATTAGCTCAGAATCTTATCTCTTCGCACCATAATAAATACATGCCTGCTCCCAGAGGTCATTGACAAACTTGCTCATCGGACGCTTGTTATAGTCACATTCATCCGTATAGACTCCAAGCAGAAGTCTTAACGGGTATGACTTATCCGAACCAAGAAACGCAAAATTAATGGCATTTGCATAGTATGGGTATTGCTGTGCCTTATCAAACACCTCCTTCACAATATCCTTATGCACACTATATTTTGCTGACAAGTGAAACCAACTATCACATGCAGATATGTCTTGTCTGGTTTGAGGCTGACATTCAACCTCTATTTTCTCTGGATGTGCGTATGACATATACAGTTGCAGAGGATCTTTAACCCTGAATTTATACAACCCGAAGATAGATGTGTAATAAGGGTTGAAATATATCGGCAGGTCACCAGTCCTTGGTTTTCCCTGATTACAAGTGCCACAACTTGGAATCAGATTATACATCGACATACTCAGATGCGGATACTTGGCCTTATCATAAAAATGATCAAACTGCATCAAAGCCCTCTTTTCTATCGATCTGGCTTTCTTCCACTCTATCAGCAACGTGTAATTCATATTACAGTAGCAACAGGTCTTAACATTCAGCCGTTCTGCGTGCTGAACTAGCCGGCTGTCCCTATAGCTCTCATATCCGAAGGCTTTTAATATCTCCTCTTTAAAGCCGTTAGCCCGAAGCCCAAAACATCCAAACAAATTCAGTCTGTCTGTGGCTTTCTTCACACGTTCCAAAGACTCCGGCTTAGCTATTAGCAAGAAGTCAACATGCTTACATAGAAACTGAATGAATCTGCTCTCCTTCTTTGTTACGGTTGTAATCCTCTGAAGTCTTGCCTTGATTTGACCGGCAAGACCATCAGAGAATTTCTGCTCTAGCTCTTCCCGAGTATATACCACTCCGTCAAGCCCCTGTCTTGGAAAACTAATCATTTCCATAGTCGCCTCGTCTAATCTGTTCTATTTGATTTTCCAATAGTGATATGGCGCGATTTTGGTCTATAGCAGCATATTTCATAGTGAGATAGTTTCTTATCTGTGGATCACCAATCATACTGATACGCAATGCGAGATTTTCCAGATTCCTGCGGTTTTCAATATCCTGTACTATTTCTGTAATCTTCTTCTCAGCCAATTTTCCCATCAATCCGTCATTTAGAAAGAACGAATCTCTATATAGTTCGAAAATGTTTGTTCCAAACGTTTCCTTGTTCTTTTCATCCACAAACGTATGACCATCCTCCTTATTCAATAAGACGATATCCTGTCTCAATATATCTGATAACAAGATAGGAGAATGAGTCGTTAATAATATCTGAATATTCCTCTGCTGATAATAGTCGAAAAATGCCAGCAGATAAGACACAAACGTCCTCTGCCAATCTGGATGTAATCCTAATTCAGCTTCGTCGAGCACATACAGTGTCGGCGGCTTAATATTATCAAACTTTTTCTCTTCTATTATGTGCGAATAGTATATCTCGGCCAGCAGGTAAAGAAGTTTTTCTTCGCCTGAGCTCATCATGGCATCAGTTCCGCCATCATAACTTAGCGCCACATCAAAATACCTTGCAGCCAAGAACTCCCTGTTATTATAGATTAAGCATACGAACTCACTTAGTGCATCAAGGTTGTCTCTCAAATAAAAAAAGAAGTGACCGGTTGTTTTATTAAACAGGCATTTCTGATTGATTGTATTAACGACGGTCAATATTCTCTGTAGTTCGTCTTGATATTTCTCTCCTGATATCCATTCTTCCCATAGCTTAATGACATTCTCGTCCTGGCTATTCCTCACTTTCTTTTCCCAACCATCAATCAGCGGCTGCCATTTTTCATACTCATTTTGATTGGTAGTCTTATTCAGTAATGCAGTGATAAAGAAATCATAAAGAGTAGCATTCCTAACATCATTCCAATCCCTTATCTGCCGGTTGTAAGTTTTATCACTCTTGATAGCATTTGTGTGAGTATACTTATAAAAACCTGATGAGTTGACAAGTATCAAGATGTAAGGCGGGATGGTCAAACCTTTAATTTCACGGTCATTCCTGTAATAACCAATAAGAAACTGTAGTAGTTTAAAACTTCTCTGGCTTAAGTGGGCAAGCAAATACTCATAATAACTTAGAGTGCCTTTGGGCTTACCGTCATTTACGTACTTTTCCTGGTCATAAAGGCATCTTACGGAATCACTTGCGTTATACATCCCTCCAAGTTCTTGTGCCAAGATATCCCAGTTTCTTATATTGTAGATAGGATGAGATGTATAGAAAAAAGTACGGCAACTCTTATGTGGGCAACTCTCAATTGGTCTCCCGTTATACTCAACCTTTATATCTGTATCCTCTGGAGAGCACAAAAGTCTATCCCCATCCTTATATACAGTTATTCCTTCACAATCTGACTTATCCCCCATTCCATCCACAACAGCATTAAGGAGGAATCTCAACGTATTAGACTTGCCAACTCCATTCTTACCTGCTATCACAGCGAGTGAGTAAATATTATCACCATAGAAGCATGCTATATATCTTGTATTATCGTGGACGCTCAGTACCTTCTTACCTTTGTCAAATTCGAAGATATAGTGAGAATCAAGGGATATTCCGATATCCTCAAGATTCTTATATTTTTTGATGTATATATAACAGACCTTCATTCCGACTTCTAGTAATAGTTTACACTTATTTCGACTGTTTAATCATATTGCTGATGGCCTCGCCTAGATTCTGTGAGAAACTATCTTTCCCCCAAATGCTCCAGAAAGGCACTGTCTGGCTCGACGGTTTTATTGTTGGCTCGTCAATCTTTACTCTTGATGGCAGTAGTGTTGAATCACCAACTATAATTGCCTCCGCAATATCCAGCAACGATAGATTGTCTGCGATATTACCAAGGTTATCAGGGAGCAGGCGTTTAATCACATTCTGGTCATCCACATTAGTCAATCGTAAACTGATAAAGTTGTTACACTGACTTAGTACAGTGCGGTTAACCTCTGATGGCCTTTGGCTGATAATCACTAATCCCACACCGTACTTTCTACCCTCTTTGGCTATTCTTTCGAAGCTTCGTAGCCCCAACTCTGCCACAGCATCCATCGATGCAGACTGCTGAACATAAAGATGAGCCTCATCACATAGCAACGCTATTGGATGCCTGTTCTCCTTAACACTCCACTGCTGTACAGAAAAGACTATTCTTGCTAACAAGCCAATAACGAGAGGCAACACATCTGAAGGAACCTCCGACATATCTATCACCTTAACGCCCTGCGCCCCATCCATTAGTGCCTCGCAAAAACGCTCCAGCCAATCCTGTTTTAACTCTTCTGCACTTAATCCGAACATAAATCCCATTCGTTTATCAGAGAGTTTATTGGCTAGTCGCTGGTTAAATCGAATGAGTTTCCCATAGTACGGTCCTTGTTTATCCTTTCCTCCCGAACCAGGAACCATCTGCACATCCAAGTCCTCCAATTTTTTCAGTAATGGCTTCAAGTCATACGCCACAGGGCTGTCAACGGTGATAATCTTATCATAAGCAGTGCCTTCAACCGTCTTTTCTTTCGCACTCAACACTTCCCTTGATAACAACATAGCCTGATTTGGCGCGTTCTGGTCACTCCTATCGAGAAGCAGGGCCTGCATCTCCTCGTAGTTGAGTAGCCAGTACGGAACCATAAGTATTCCCTTATTAATCTTGTCCGACTCGGATAAATCTGTGGGGGTGGCTATTTTATATTGTTTAATGCCAGCGGACTTGAAACTATCTGTGGAATACTCTCCATGAATGTCAAACAGTATTCCACTAGCATGCTTTAGAGCAGCCATCTGTTCTACGATTCTGGCCACGCAAAAAGATTTACCGCTACCTGTTGAGCCTACGATTGCGGCATGACGCTGAAACAGCTTATCAGCATCAAGATAGGCTATAGAACTCTCGTCCATGGTATATTTGCCCACTTGGAGTGGATGAACTGTTGCTGCTAGTTCAGAAGAAATAGTTTGCATCAGGTTACTTAACCTATTCTTCTCAATTTTGTAGCATGGTGCATCTATTGAGGGAACAGCACTTACATTCCTCCTGAACACATTCTCTTTTGTCCCTAACTTGTCAATAAACTCGCCAACAAATACAAGTTTCACCTGATTATAGGCGGCCACACTAACATCCTCTTCCTCAATTTCATCAAGATCCATTGCAGAAGCCTTTCTGTAAATCTTGATAATCATGGCAATTATAAAACGGCCAGACTTAGGGCTTTGAACTGCAATCAACTGATTAACCTGCAGTTGAGACAACACGTTGTCATCATTGATTACAGCGATAGCTAGACCAGTATCAACACTGTTAACAGAGCCTATATTCTCTTCTTTCTGATAATCCAAAATCACTTCTGCCATATGCTCATCATTTATAAATCTTATTAAAGCCGTCAACACTCCAGTACACTTCGTCCGGTATTGTCATTGAGTCCGTTGGTGTTTGGAAAATGGTACCCGCTCCGCCATCAGAATACACTGCGATATAATCGTGTCCGTCATTAATCACATTGTCCCTAATTGGGTCAGTGATATCCTTGGTTACTATCAGTATTCTAATGCCTACTTTCTTCGCGATTCTTAACAACACTGGATGTACATGTGCATCATTAAAACCATAACCAATGCAAAGAAAACCAGATGCTTTGTTAAATACCGAATCCACATGCGAGAACATCCCTCTATAAGGTTCTTGCTGAGTCTTCTCATATTTATTTGTCCCAGGCGTTATGATACAAGGTTCGTGGCCGGTAGGCATTGTCATGGCATTCGCTATTGAAACCACCTCATCGTCTTTCTTAAACCAATCCAACGACCCATGTACCTTCCATACATTCAAACATCCAGTAAACTCCGAATCAATACGCTTCGGTAGAAAATCATAATGGTTGTAGGGTTTGCCCTTGATATGCGGTGTAAACCCAGTATTTACAAAAGCATCCGTCTGGCATGAGGCATATTCCACTATACGGTCATAGTTAGTAGTGACCACATTGCATATTTTGTTCGGATCCTTATAGATGATGAATTCCAAAAGAGGTTGCAAACTCATCTTCTCCCCTGCTATGAAACGGTCAAACACCGCCTTATCTGCACTTCCAACCAGATTCCACACATTGGTAACGATATCTTTCTCGACCTCTTTTGTTGCTTTCGTTTTAAGAAGAGCATCCTCAAGTCCCATACCTGATTTCAGATTATCAAGGAATTCCTTTACAGATTGTTGAGAATCAACATCAGCATAAGTCTTCGATGAAAAGAACTTTTCTAGTTCATATGCCAACTGGCCCATTCCTGGTATCCCATACGATACCGATGCTCCACTTCCAATGACCAATACAGGATTATTGGAAACAACATTTTGTATATCGGTAAAAATCTGGTCTTTTGTCATAACTCTACTGTATCAAAAGCCTTCAACCATAAACCGTTACTTTTCTTCTTCTTGAATTGTGGCCAAAACAAGTACGAACATTACTTATAATACACTTTGTACCATTGAGCGAAAGCTCGTAGTCCCTCACGCAACGTTATCTTCGGAGCAAACCCGAAGTCACGCTCTAGGGCTGTGGCATCGGCATATGTCGTGGGTACATCCCCCGGCTGCATGGGTACTAATTCCTTGTGTGCCTCGAAGTCGAAATCTGCGGGAAGAACTCCAGCCCGAACCAATTCCTCTTGCAAAATCTGCACGAAGTCCAGCAGATTCTCTGGCTGGCCACCACCTATATTATATACTGCGTATGGTGGGATAGGCAGACCATCTTCACCCTTCTTACGCTCAGGAGCACCCTGCATCACACGCACGATACCCTCTACGATGTCATCCACATAGGTAAAGTCACGACGACAGTTACCGTAGTTAAAGATCTTGATGGTCTCACCCTTCAACAGTTTGTTGGTAAAACCAAAGTATGCCATATCAGGACGACCAGCGGGGCCATATACCGTAAAGAAGCGCAAACCCGTAGTAGGAATATCATACAACTTCGAATAGCAATGTGCAAACAACTCGTTACTCTTTTTTGTTGCAGCATAAAGTGACACAGGATTATCAACTCGGTCATCAGTAGAGAAAGGCACCTTTTTGTTGCCGCCATATACTGAACTTGACGAAGCATATACCAAATGCTCAACAGGATTATGACGACAGGCTTCCAAAATATTATAGAATCCCATCATGTTACTCATGATATAAGCATCAGGATTCTCAATCGAATATCTTACGCCAGCCTGAGCTGCCAAGTTAACAACTATATCAAACTTATGCTCTGCAAATAGTTTATCTATCAGCGCTTTGTCAGCGATATCACCCTTCTCAAAGGAATAAGAAATCCCCTCAGGCATCATTGACTCCAACTCGCGCAAGCGATAATCTTTAAGCGACACATCATAATAGGCATTCATATTATCAACATTGACAATCGTCGTTCCCTTGGTGTCAGCGAACAAACGCTTTATCAGGTTCGAGCCAATAAAACCCGCACCTCCAGTGACCAATATGGTCTTACAATTCAGATCTATCTTTTGCATTTTTAATCCCGTTTAAAAATATCTCTCGTATACACCTTCTCCTTTACATCATCCAAACAGCTATCATACCTGTTAGCTATAATCGCCTTTGACAGCCCCTTGAATTTCTCCAGGTCATTCACAACCTGACTTCCGAAGAACGACTCTCCATCTGGTATAGTTGGCTCATAAATCACGACCTCTGCACCTTTCGCCTTAATCCTCTTCATAATACCCTGAATAGCACTCTGGCGAAAGTTATCGCTATTACTCTTCATAGTCAGGCGATAGACACCAATCACGCACTTCTGCTCACGACTGGCATCCCACTGGCTACTGCCTTCGTAATACCCAGCCTTCCGCAGCACCTCATCAGCAATGAAGTCCTTTCGCGTCCGATTGCTCTCCACAATGGCCGTCATCATGTTCTGAGGCACATCCGCATAGTTTGCCAACAGTTGCTTAGTGTCTTTAGGCAGACAGTAGCCGCCATAGCCAAAGCTCGGATTGTTATAATGCGTACCGATTCTTGGATCCAGTCCGACGCCTGAAATAATAGCCTGCGAATCCAGGCCCTTCACCTCTGCATACGTATCCAACTCATTGAAGTAACTCACCCTCAGAGCAAGATAAGTATTCGCAAACAGCTTCACGGCCTCTGCCTCAGTCATACCCATCAACAACGTGTCGATATTCTCCTTGATGGCACCTTCCTGCAGCAGACCGGCAAAGGCCTTTGCTTTCTCTTCCGCCTCCGGATTGCCAATGGCAGTGATGGCAGCATTTTCCTCATCCCACTTCTTATTACGGTCTGCAGGCAATATCTTCGGATACCCCACAATGATGCGACTCGGATAGAGGTTATCATACAAAGCTTTGCTCTCGCGCAAGAATTCCGGCGAGAACAGCAGGTTAAACTTCTTACCCTTCAGCTCTGGATCAGTCAGGAACTTCAGTGCATACTTTACGTATAGGCTGCGGCAATAGCCCACAGGGATGGTACTCTTAATCACCATTACCGCATCCGCATTCACGCTCAACACCAAGTTGATGACGTCCTCAATATGATGAGTGTCAAAGAAGTTTTTCTGCGGGTCATAGTTCGTTGGCGCTGCTATCACCACGAAATCCGCATCCTTATATGCCGCTGCACCGTCCAGCGTTGCTTTCAGGTTCAGTTCCTTCTCTGCTAAATATTTCTCTATGTAATCATCCTGTATAGGAGAAATTCGGTTATTGATTTTCTCCACCTTCTCAGGTATCACATCCACCGCCACCACCTCGTTGTGCTGTGCCAACAGTGTGGCGATACTCATACCGACATATCCGGTACCTGCTACTGCAATTTTCATATAATAAATAATTTACAAATAATCACTTTTGGCCTTCGCCTCCATAAAGGCGAACTGCTTCATAATAAGTATCGAGGCTACCAATATCAAATCTCCCTGCACTCATGGGCCAGGCATGCATAGTGGTATGCTCAACCATATAGTGTGCCAAGTTACCAGGGGCATCCTTGCCACAACCATTCTCAACTGAATGCCTTACTAAATCCAAGTCTTTCTTCAGATAGATATAGAATGGTGGCACGGCCCAATGGCTCTTTGGTTCTTGTGGTTTTTCCTCCATACCAAGAACTCGATGGTTCTCATCCAATTCTACTACACCAGTGCGCTGCAACTTCTCTATCGACGGCTGCTCATGACACATAATGCACGATGTCCCTTTCTCCTTCGCGAAGTCCACAAATTCTTGGAATGAGAAGAACAGCAAATTATCCGCTGCCACTACAAGCAAATCATCATCAATATGCAGTTTCTCCATAGCAAACAGCAAATCACACACAGCACCCAAGCGAGTGTCATTAGTTTCTGTTCCATCATCCACGATAGTGACTGGCTTGCTGTAATGCAAGTCCTTCTTCCAATCCTCGAAGATTCCTGCAAACTTATGGTTCGTGATAATGATATGTTCGTCAACCTCAGGAATCCTGTCGATGTCATCGAGCATTCTTCCGAGAATTGTGCTCTCTCCTATCTTCAGCAGGGGTTTCGGAAAGTTCTTTGTCAACTCTCCCAATCTTGTCGCATACCCTGCAGCTATAACAATATTCTTCACGTTTTACCCTTATACTTTTTTACCTTTTTACCTTTATACGAATCTAGCTCCATTATCAGGCTTTACCCAGAACACTTGGAATGTCTTTTCATATTCAGGGAACTGCTCCAAATAGCGGGCTGTCAGTTCCTTCTCAATGCTTTCCTTGTAGGCAGGGTCAACAAGAGCAACACAAGCACCTTTGAAACCTGCTCCAGAGAAACGTCCGCCATACACACCCGGCAGACCACGCATAATCTCATATATCGCTATCAACTCTGGACTACCACACTCATAGTTGTGGATACTACTCTCGCAGGAGTCGAACGACAACTTTCCGAATAGTTTCATGTTACCCGTTTCCCATGCCGTCACACCCTGACGTACGCGACGGTACTCAGAGTAGAAGTGCTCTGCTCGACGAGCAAAGCGTGCGGGCATAGCGATGCGAGTCTTGTCAAACGTAGCCTTAGGAATATCACGCAAGAAAGTCTTATCAAACGTCTTCAGTGGCTGATCGGTATAGGCCAACATGTTCCACGCAGCCGTCTTGCATTCATACACTCGGAGATTGTAATCCGAATTCACCAAACTACGAGTCAAACCACTAAAGAATATACCAATCTCGAACTCAGGCATCTCTGGATTGCGCTTGATAATGCGCCAATCGTTGCTGTCACAGTCTAGGAACAGCAGTCCGTCTTTCTTACCCAGTGCTATACATGCCTGGTCAAGCAATCCATTATTCAGCCCAATATACTCACGCTCTGCCTCCGATGCAATCTTCACCACCTCAAACGGCTGCAACGTGATATCATTAGCTTTAGCAAAGGCCATCACGTATGCAATCAGCACCGCTGCACTCGAACTTAATCCACCAACAGGCAGACTACCCTGAATGACTCCGTCAATACCGCGAGTCAGTTCGAAACGCTTCCTAAGTGCATACTTGGCACCACGGGCATAGTCGCCCCAATGATGCTCCCTTACCTGTGACGGCTTGGAAATCTCGAAGTCTACGACACCTTCGAATGTCTTAGACTCCAGATGAACGTTTCCGTCTTCTCTGACATTAAACCACAGGTCAACGCCCTTGTCTATCGCAAAACCTGTAACCAGTCCGTGCTGATGATCCACATGTGCTCCCAACGGACAAACCCGATAGGGTGAAAAAATATGATACTGAAAATCTTCCATCGAAAAAAAACTTATTTAATTTTGCAAAAATAGCAAGAATATCTCTAAAAACCACCATTTCCATGTCATTTTTAACATAAAACTACGAAACTTGTTCATCTTCTCCATTGAGTTCAATGATTTACTGCTATTGTTAAGACAAAATAACGCTGTCTTTCTTCGATTTCAAAAGAAATTTCGTACCTTTGCATCCATAGATTCAACTTTGTCAGCATAGGATATGGCTTCATACAAAAAAAATCTCGAAGACCTGAAGGCAAGATACCAAGATGGTATCGTGTCACCCCTTATCGGCACAGGTTTTTCCCTCAATGCGTATTCTAAAATGCCATTGTGGGATGATTTACTGTTGGACATGGCCAAAGAGCAGAATAGTCCTTCCATGAGTGAAGCAGAACTTCGGACTATCATCAAGTCCGACCCTGTCAAGGTTGTCTCACATTATCTCGAATCTCATACCAGAGTCCAACTGGATCATTATATTCAGCAGCGAATCCCATATATAGACGAGACCCTGCGGCTTTGGTTCTCCCCAAAGGTTGGGACAAAACCCGTAGAAGGAATAACGCTCGCTGATAGCGATTTACATCTTCACTACCAGCTCCTCAAAGGTTGTTGGCACGACATCTACACGACGAACTACGATAACCTATTGGAAGTTGCCTCTGCCAGAAAAGGATATCAAGATGTTGTCACGACAAAAGCCCAGGACTTTTTAGGGACAGTCAGGGACAGGCATATTTTCAAGTTGCATGGTGACATCTGGAATCCACTATCCGACAAAGATTTTGACCACTCCTTTGATGGCCAGCAAGGTATGCGATATATTATCAGTGCAGATGACTACAATGACTATCACAGTAAGCATTCTGCCTTTCATTTCTCCATCTCAAACAACCTTTTGGGTGGTGCATTCTGCTTGATTGGTTTCTCTGGTGATGATCCCAATTTCATCCGCTGGAGAGATTGGCTTAAGAGCATCATCGACAACACCGTGGCCAATCAGGCCAACGAAAAGAGCACAAACACTGCCATCTATCTTATCGATGTTTCCGAAACCGAAAAGAGTGGTGATGTAATTCTTTCCAGAAGTAGCTATCATATCCGTGACATCTTCTTGAATGACCCCGAAGTTCGTAAAGCGCTTAAGTTATCTGCTGATGAAACATCTCCCAAAGAGCTGCTGACCCATCTTCTGGACTATCTTTACGATACAGACAAAAAGCAGCAGGAAATCTTCTTGCGCCCCAAGGATTATCAGGAGTTATGGAGAAAATCACTGACATGGGGTCAGACTAAAGCCACTGTTAATTATGATGTCCTTAAAGATATATTCCTTAAGAAGCAAGACAACCGTATTGTTGAATATACCTATTGGCAGGAACAGCTAATCGACCGGATTTACACGAAGGAGGAGTATACCTCCCAAGATGTCGATTACATCCTGTGCGCCCTGCAAGACACTATGTACGTTCCCGGCCAATACAAAGGGATGGATGACAGAATCGGTAAGGCCCAACTGACTTCAAAGCAACAGGCACTCTATAACCAGATGAATAACCGCGAGGAGACACTATTTTTTCCAACAGATCGCATTGAAGCAGTAGATGATGCCACAATGTATGAGAAGGTGTTAAGATGTCTCTTCCTCTTTGAAATTGATACGGCTGTCGAATTACTAACTCAGTGGCAACCTTCTGGCCTGTATGTGGTCAAGAAAGCTGTGTTCATGTACCTTCTGGGCCAACAAGCAAACATCCATGCAGTTGAAGATGAACGTCATGCACAAAGTGACCAGGAATCTTTCTGGATTACAAACATTCTGAATGGTCTTGTCTTACAACAACCGCTGAAGTACGACACAACTGGTTATGAGTCGAAAGGACTGAGGTCGCTTTATGAGGTCAGCAATCATTTTATGGAGGCTTGTCTGAATGAAAAATATCCTGTTGAGCCTTATGGCACAACCAAGGATAAGATATTCTGGATTGGAAAGAGCGATGTTGAATACAGAAGAGCATTCCGCTTCATCCAATTCCTTATAGAGATGCCACAACTCCCGCAGTTGGGAATTGTTTCATTCATCAATGCCGGGAAATGGTATCAGGTTTTCAAGCATCTCTTTGAAAGAGTTCCCTATGCAGCCCTTTTCTATTCCGCCCTATGCAACGAGAAGAAAGTCCTTACTCGCATCGGGCAGGACTATGCATATTCCCAGCGGCTATATACTGAGCACGTAACAGAAGATTTGCTTCGTAGGATGCTGTCTGCATTACTACAGGAACACATTACACCTCAGATTGCAGAGGGTATCTTCTATATCTGTGCTCAATTGTTTGTCAGTGTTAAGCCAGAATTCTGGCAGGACTTATATTATCAGATCTGGCACAAATATGTATGCTGTAACCTGACTGTACTCGAAACTCCCAATGGTATCTCTGATTTCATACATCAAGGAGCCAAGTATCTTACAGACAAGGATATTGTCTGTTGCATACTCCGAGATACACTATCACGCACACATGAGAAGAACGAGATTCCGTTTGCCATTGATATGTTCTACTATCTGCGCAAAATAGAGATCGACTCCAACGAAGTCGAAGAAAACCTTAATGCCTTCATCGACAACATCCAAGATCCGAAGGAATTTGTTGTCATCACCAACATTCATTACTACTTGTCAGATAGTCAAGCTAAACGAATTAGTCAGAAAATTCTGCAAATGATAAAAGACGTGCAGCTCCCTGCCATCACTTTCCGTCCTTTGTGCTATTATGCGAAATACGACGAATCCATATTGGCAGAGGTGAAGAGATGCATCGTCCGAAGTCCTTATCTTTGGGACAATGGTATCAGAGCAGAATATGCCACTTCTTCTGAGCCTATCCAACTTTCTCATTTCAAGAACATCCTTACATGGGAGCACGATGAGTTAATTGCTATCTATGAACAGCTGCGACAAAAATTTAACCAATTGGTCGAAAGCAACTTCTATAAGAGGAACGAAGGTTTCTTTATCATCAGCAAGTTCGATGAACTACTCTATGAGATGTTCGATTTCCTGGAGTCAAACAAGAAGGTATTATCGTCCATAAGTGATTATAAACAGGTAAAAGGACGCTTAAAAAAGGAGCTCAACAATATCAGGGGATTTAAGAAGATTGAGTTTGCATTGGCTTCGGACGATAAAGGCACGTATGCGTGGGGATTAAGAGAAATGCTCAAAAAATACAGGTTGGGAGATAGAATAAAGGCCGAGGATTTGCTCATTCTCACACTCGACAAAACGATTCTTCAGAATACGTTATCTTTCCGTTCTACTCTCGACTTCATCAGCTATATCCTGAAGAACTACTATGATGCGAAAACGCTATCCAAGAATGTCCGACAAAAGTATCTGCAGTTACTCGAAATATATGACGAAAGCATCCTATTGAGTCTTGACCAGGAAATACCTGTCACCACAAAATACTTTACTGATATAGCAACTTACATGAAATCTTTGGGCATTCATTCACAGGCCATCACAAAATGGCTCAAATTCAAGGAGAGCAAGCGCTATAACACCTTCCTTGAAATAGAAGAGGCATAGGATACACTCTAATTTCCATTTCTCCTACTCCCCTGCTATATCTCAATCTTCAATGCCTTGGCTATATCCTGTATCATCTTCGACAATGGCCGGCGATGGACTTCCTCAGGCAACTGATAACAACCAAGAATAAAACGATACATATCACCTCTCGATAAGGGTAACGAGGGCGTTCTTAATCCAGCGCCATCACTACAACTCTGATTCAATCCTCCATGCAACGATGCGAAAAATGAATGATTGTAGGCGATTGCTTTCCAGAACACTTCTTCCGTCATGTCATTGTGTTCTCTATACCTGGTTTCTATGTGCAGGCGGTCATTCATATCCTTGCTCATCTGCTCGTATTGTTGTTCTGCACCTTGAAATTTGACATAGTCACTCTGACTTTTATGCGTTATCCAATATCTTGCAGCATTTGCATAATTCAGTCCAAACTTAAACACCTCTTTACTTTTGTCTGTCTGGTCATTCCAAAGCTGAAAGAACTGATACTGGTCACCGTCACTTTTCCTTCGATTACAAGAGGGGCATGACACCTGCAAATTATAGAATGAGACACAAAGATAGGGATAAAGCGATTTAGGCTTCCAATGGTCAAGTTCGTAATAACCATTTCCGTCCTTATCTGTAATGGCATAATTGGCATTGCAATACACGCATGTCTTTATTCCTAGTTTCTTCACATAAAGCGGATATACCTGATCTCTGATGGTGATATAACCCATAGCATCTACAATTCTGCTACTCAGCGAATCTTCCTCCGTGCCACCGATGACAATTTTCCTGTTAATCCGGTCTCGACTTATGATAGTCTCAAACGAGGCAATCTTTGTCAGAAGTTCAGATGGATGGTCATTCAACAGTTCCTCAAAATCCTGTTTGATGAGGTTTATATATTTGCGTATATCGTCGTTCTCCAATGTTGAACTAATCTGTCCTGCATATTTCTTAGGGATTTTCAGTTGTGTAGTACCACCCTCAGGGAAATCTTCCTTGATGGCTTCCAATTTAGATTTAAAGCCATCAAGCATTCCATTATCAATCAGTTCATCACGATAATCACTGGCATGCTTATCCGAAGTTACATCAACTGGCAGTTGTACCATTGCTATTGTTTTTATGTTTGTATTCCCGATATAGGTCTTTAAGCCATGCCTTCAGAAAAGGATCTCCTATGGCATTTATAATTTGCTCCGCATGTTGTGGCCAATAGCTATTGGCATTCTCACCTTCAAGGAAGTCTATCAACTCCAATAGCTTCTGACTTACATAGTCGCCCATAAACCCTTTTTCAAGGAAGAAACTGTTTTTCAATACATCGTTGATATTGGCTCCGAAAGGATTCACTGCAACTTTGTCACTCACGTCATTTCCTTCTTCCAAATATAAAATATGGTCTTGGGGAATATCACTCAATATGAAAGGCGAGTGAGTCGCCAGGATCATGTTGATATACTTCACCGTGCCAAGAGTCATATTTCCTATTACGTTTAGCATTCTCTTAACGAGACTCTTTTGATATTCTGGATGAAAATAAAGTTCAATCTCATCAAAGATGATGTTGACACACGGATACTGTATCTTACTCGCATCGACAGAGTTGAGATGATGTAATTGATACACAGTAGTACCCAGCGTATAGATAATCTGCTTCTCACCTGAGCTTAATGTGTCAAACAACAAGAAAGTACCATCTTTCAATTTGAGCTTAAGCGAAGTAAACAGCGATGGCGAAGGCAACAACTCTTCTCTTGTCCACTCTGTTTTTCGCGTGAGTTCAAGATTCGTAAAGTCCTCATCAACATAAGGGTCATCTACAGGCATGTCCCTCTTCCTGTTTGCCAAGGCTTCTTTGCAGTGTTTTACCTTGTCCAATACACGTTTTTTAAAGGTTTCAAGTTGGATTTCTGGAGTATTGGCTACAGAGTCAATATACATCTCTGTACCATAATGTCCGAAAATCAGTAGAGCCAACGCTCTCCTCAGCTTCAAGGTAATATGTGTATCGTCACAATACAGCTTTTTTATGTACTCATCCAATCTGATACCACAACCTATGCTGCCTTGATACTGATGATATTGACTATAATAGTGTGCACACTTGATGGTCTTATAAACAACGTAGTTTAGTGCGCTTATCTTGTCCTGATACCTTTTTATGTCAATATTCAAGGCATCAACATCATCTACCAGTTTAAAGCCGAGGCACCGTTGCCAATATCCGATAATTCTCTCGCTTATTTCTTTAAGCATCCTGGCTTTCTCTGTATTTTCGACAACCCTTCCGCCTCTCTGATAACTTGTTATATAGCCATTAACGTCGTAATGTGCATAGTAGTATTGATAGTCTTCTAATGCGTCATTTATCTTTTTACAGCTAAACTTACTGTCATTATTGGTGGCAGGCAAGTATTCCTCTTCTTTGCTGAAAACGAAACTATAAGGTTCTTTGTTATCCAATATACCACTTATTACGTCGGCATTATCCATCAGCAACAAGAACAGACGCTCATTCAGCAATCCCCTTTCCCTGTTATAGTCAATATTACCTCTGGTCCTGAACGGATTGATGACAATTGGAGTCTGATATGCATCATTCTTATGAAAAAGCGATCCAATCCAACACCTCTCTTCATCGCTACCTCTGCCTTTAACATTTGGCTGCTGGGCCTCTTCTTCCTCTGCTCGCCGATCTAGTTCTGTGTTTCTCACATATTCCTCTCTAACATACTCCTCGTTGTTGTTTATCCACTCCGCACGATAGTCGTCTAAATTAAAGCCATAGGCTGAATAATCCACCATAATGGTATAGAACAGGCTGGACAATTGGGTCATGCATTCATTCTTCCAACGGATTGCTTCTTCCTCGTCTCTCTGTTTTTCTTTCCGGTAGTCATACTGCCATATGATTGCGCCATCATCAACATAACTCATGGTTATCTTTGCATCCTCCTGTTCAATTCTAACTATTTTACTGTCTTCTCGTTCCAGATACAATCTGGCAAAGATTCCATCCACAAAGTGCAAATCATACGAACCATTGTTGTCGATCCCCTCTTTCAGCGCGTATGCTGTATTATTAAGTAATCTCAGCATCAGTTCAAGAAGCGAACTCTTTCCCGAGCCATTTTTTCCAACTACAGCACAGATATTCACATGTTTTTTCCCATCTTTGTTCTCATGCTTGTTCTCATGATTCTTGTCTTCATCGTCCTTCTTCTGAAGATAAAAATCCTCTGGAAGCAGAGAATCCCCTTTCACCAATTTGCCATTCTTATCAAAGCTATATTCTCGATAAAACATATACCTTCTATTAATATCCTGCGCTGACAGAAGTCTCATGCAACTGTTATAGCGTTCCTTCTTTGCTTTAGCTACTTCTATGTCCAACGGGCTTAATCCTTCCGGAGTTTCAGGGTAACCCAGAGCATAATCCAAAGGAGGGGGTACTGTCTCTATACCAATTATCTTAAACATATTTTGCGTCAATTATTAAACGACCTATTACCATGACTAGATTACTGTTAGTATTTCTAGACTGCAAAATTACAAAAATTCAGGCACATTTCGTCCGAATTAACATCTATTATATATAAATAATGTACGCGCGAGAATCCTGGGGAGAAATATAGTGTCTAAACACCTAGCACAAAAAAGGAGAGCCGAAGCCCTCCGAATATATGTTGTGTTAACGAATTGTCAGTCGGGGCTCGAACCCGAGACCTGCTCCTTAGCAGGGAGCCGCTCTATCCAACTGAGCTACTGGATCATATTAAATCGGTGCAAAATTACGAAAAAGTATCTGTTGCGCATCTGGAAAATCCCTATTCTTACATAGGGGATTCCCTATATCGTTGCTAAAACGATGATTACAACACTATTTTCGGTTAATCCTATCTCGAGTAAGTCATCACTTCGTTTCAGTTCTTCGAATGCCGCCTCTATATCTTCTATAGCGACTCTGCCTCCCCATGCCCTTTGGACATATTCAGGCGTTATTCCACCTATATCCATTGAGCACGACCGCATTTCGTTTTCGATAAAAACACGTAAACGAGCAACTATATCTTCCTTCATACAACATCATCCATCCTTATGCCTGCCCCATTGCGGAACAAACAGGTAGCTACAGAATTGCCAGAGGGCTTTTACAATAGCCTTCATCAGAAAAACCGTTTACGCCAAACTCTGACGATACCACTCAAAGAGTTTCTTCACGCCATACTCAATCTCCACCTTGTGCGTCCAGCCTAGGCTATGAAGTTTCTCCACATCGATGAGCTTACGCATGGTTCCGTCTGGCTTAGAGGCATCAAATTCCACCTCACCCTCAAAGCCCACGGCCTTGACGACCAGTTCAGAGAGTTCACGGATTGTCAGTTCCTTACCTGTACCAACATTAATATGGCAATTTCTGATCTCTCCCAATGATGGAATAGCACCACCACGACCAGTACTGTGATTCCTATCCACAGCCCCGTCCGTAGAAGCCCCGAAGTGCACGCTAGAATATTTTTCGATACCGATAATATCCTTGAAGTCCACATTCAGCAGCACATGCACTGAAGCATCGGCCATATCCTCACTCCATAGGAACTCACGGAGCGGAGTACCAGTACCCCACAGTACCACCTTATTATTATATATTCCGTACTTGCCCAGCACCTTCAGGATGTCTTCATGAGCAGCAGAACCATTTACCCCCTCAACAGGCCTTTTATCCAAGTCGATAGATATTTTTTCCCAATCTCCGTCATGAATCAGCTTCGCCAGATACACCTTCCTCATCATGGCCGGCATGACGTGACTATTCTCCAGATGGAAGTTATCATTCGGGCCATACAGGTTCGTGGGCATCACAGCTATATAATTCGTACCGTACTGCAGATTATAGCTCTCACACATCTTCAGACCTGCAATCTTGGCGATGGCATACTCCTCGTTGGTGTACTCCAATGGCGATGTCAACAAACAGTCCTCCTTCATCGGTTGCGGCGCATTCTTCGGATAAATACAAGTACTACCCAGAAACAGCAGTTTCTTCACCTTGTGTGCATACGCCTCTGAGATCACATTGCACTGAATCTTCATGTTCATCATGATGAAGTCAGCACGATAGAGTGAGTTCGCCATAATTCCACCCACGAAAGCCGCCGCCAGCACCACAGCATCCGGCTGTTCTTCATCGAAGAACTTCTTGACTGCATACTGATCCGTCAGGTCTAGTTCCTTATGACTGCGACCCACCAAATTCTTATACCCGCGAGCCTTCAGATTATTCCAAATAGCAGAGCCTACAAGTCCGTTATGCCCTGCAACGTATATTTTTGATGATTTTTCCAACATATTTCAAATATTATATAGAAAACATATGGAAGAAGTCTTTTACAGTTTTGCCAATAGACTTCTTGTTGTTAATAAATGCCTCCATGACCTTTACTGTCCGGTGAACAGGAATAAGTTCATAATCAGCAATAGCTGCAGGTATAAGACAAGACGACTCAGCAGGCACGAGCACCTCATCGCCTGTAGCACGGACACGGATAGTGAATGGTTCTCCTATATTCATAATGATAATGAAAGAGTCGTATTTTATCATATTCCTATGAAAAGGCTCATTTGTCTCAACTATCTTGATGCTAAAGAATGGGGTATTCAGAAGTTCGTTAGCTTCGCCTACATTCTCCTCATGCGGTGTCTTATATTCCGGATAGACGGTGTAGTCGATAGTCTTTGCCGCCAGTTCGGTATGCAACTCACGTGGCTTACCATCCAGTCCAGGACGATTATAGTCAAAGATACGATAAGTGACATCTGACGACTGCTGTATCTCAGCAAGTTTGATGCCTCCGCAGATGGCATGCACACGACCCGAGGGGAGATAGAACACATCACCCTTGTGTACCTCGTGTTTTGCGAGTACTTCCGTTATGGTGCCGTTCTCTACGCGTTGCTTGTACTGCTCGGGAGTAATCTGCTCCCTAAAGCCTGCATAGAGGTATGCACCTGGTTTAGCGTCAAGGATATACCACATCTCAGATTTACCAAACTTTTTATGCTCACGCATGGCCATCTCGTCATTGGGATGTACCTGAATGGAGAGATCCTGATGGGCATCAATGATTTTGGCGAGAAGCGGCAGTTGGTTATTATACTTGAGTGCAGTCTGCCGTCCAAGGATTTCTTCCGGTCTGCGAGATATTACCTCAGTAAGGTTATAACGCGCCCATGTACCATTCTCCACCTCAGACTCCGAATTAGGCACACCGGACACTGTCCAATCCTCAGTTCCCCAGACTAATGTCTTGCGGTTCTGTTTGAAGAGCATAGGATAGAGTTTGTTGCGACTAGCCTCGATAACGCATCCGACTGTCATGATACGACTGTCCGTCAGAGCGTACAGCTCATGGCTGGTGCATTTCTCTACATATACGAAGTCATCCTTCTGGCAAATGGTCTTTTCGCCATCAAGATCAATCTGCAACTCACCATCAAGGACATAGAACCCCTCCTGCATATCAGGATGCACATGGGCCAGAGCGGTTTCACCCGCATTGAGTTCAGTTACCGCTATCTGAGTGAGCGAGCAACCGGACTCATTGCTGGATAAAAGAACACGTTTCTGCCCAACTCCATGTGAAGTAGTGACAGGTTCTATGTCTGTAAGATGACGAATCATGTTAGATGAAACCTGAAACTATTTCACAATACCCTTTTCAAGGTACTCAGCAAGATTAGTTCTCACCTTTGCTGCCGCACCTTCTGCTGCCACCTTAGCAATATCATGCTCTACCATCAGTTTCACGAGCTCCTCGAAACTTGTCTTGTTCGGGTTCCACTTCAACTTAGCCTTAGCCTTGGTTGGGTCACCCCACAGGTTCACCACGTCCGTAGGACGATAGAAATCCTCGCTCACAGCCACCACAGTCTTACCAATCAACTGTTCAGGGCCACTCACAACGATTCCCTTCTCATTGATACCCTCGCCCTCGAACTTCAGTTCAATACCAGCATGTTTGAAAGCCAATTCAGTAAATTCCCTCACGCTGTGCTGTACACCCGTAGCAATTACGAAGTCCTCGGGCTTCTCCTGCTGCAGAATCAGCCACATACACTCCACATAGTCCTTCGCATAGCCCCAGTCGCGCAGCGAGTCCATATTACCCAAATACAAACAATCCTGAACACCCTGTGAAATTCTGGCAGCAGCCAACGTAATCTTACGCGTCACAAAAGTCTCACCGCGACGCTCTGACTCATGGTTAAACAAAATACCACTACAAGCATACATATTATATGCCTCTCGATACTCCTTCACAATCCAGAAGCCATACTGCTTAGCCACAGCGTATGGTGAATAAGGATGGAACGGTGTATTCTCATTCTGTGGAACCTCCTCTACCTTACCATACAGCTCCGATGTCGATGCCTGATAGATGCGGCACTTCTCCGTCATACCCAACTGGCGTACAGCCTCCAAAATGCGGAGAACACCTACGGCATCCACATCTGCTGTAAACTCAGGACTATCGAAAGACACCTGCACATGGCTCTGTGCTGCCAGGTTATAAATTTCATCCGGCTGCACCTTACCTATTACACCCAACACACTCATAGAGTCTCCCAAGTCTGCATAGTGCAGATGGAAATGCGGAGTACCCTCCAAATGTGCTATTCTCTCACGGAAGTCCACCGACGAACGGCGAATCGTTCCGTGTACATCATATCCTTTCTCCAATAAGAACTCTGCCAAATAACTGCCATCCTGGCCAGTTATACCTGTAATCAATGCTGTCTTCATATTTGTATATAATTTCTAAAATTCTTGACCTTAAACTTCTTAAACGCTTAAACAGAACTATAGCTGTAGTACATCGCAGTCCTGCAGAGGCTCATACGCACCATTCTTCATTTCCAATATCACTGTACCTGATTCCAAGGCTCTCGCCGTGTGCCACTGGCCGATAGGTACGCTCAGTGCAACCGTTTCACCATTCGGTCTCAATTCTATGGCTTCTGTACAAATACGCTCCAACTCATCGTAATACTCCACGACTAAACGTCCTCTAAGACATACCATTGTCTCTGAAGTCAATCTATGTCGGTGAATCGGCAGCGGGCTCCCAGGTTCGATAGCATTCAACATTCTTTGCGATTGGTCTGCCTCAGTATTGCGCAAATCGAAATTCATGCGCAGCCTCGGGCTTGCTTTCGCTTCCTCTGTCAACTTATCTAATATCGCTTGCGTTATCTTCATTCGTGGTAATTCAAATTATTCGTTTAAAAAGGAATTCTATGTTTATCTGTGCTGTCTGTGTAAGACCTTATATCCTGCGTAGCACTACTTCGAACGCCTCCGCATAGTTACACCCAGCCTGACACCCCCTATACGCAGCAAAGCCCTCAATAGCCTCTGCACTACGTGGATGTGGATAAGGTCTCATAACACCACGATACATCGACAGAGCTTTTACTTTAGCATCTACACCTTCTTTATCTACTTCCACCCATGTATTCGGCTGGAATCGGTTCATCGCAGTGTTCAGTGCCCATTCCGTACACGAAGGCACTTCCATATACCAGAATTCCTGTATGGGTTTCACCTCCGGCCTGCGCTGAAACAGCCTTATCGCCTCCTGGCACGCCATGCTCGTCTGCAGATGGTCATTATTTGTATCCGCAGGATGATGCGTGATGATAATATCCGGCTCAGAAGCTTTAATTGCCTCCTCGATGAACTGCACCAACTTCAAATGCGACACCGTATTCATCTCAATATTCGGGAACGTCCCTTCATACTTCGAACCAATTCCAAGGAAATCCGACGATGAATTCAGATCATCGTCCAGCTCTTTATCCTCTGGACGAAAGGCGCGAGCTTTAGCCTCCGTGCTCATAATACACACGTCAACGCTATCACCCTTGCGCGTCCATTTATATATAGAAGCTCCTGCTCCCAGCACCTCATCATCCGGGTGCGCCACTACGATTAAATACTTCATATTTTTGTCTTTAGTCTAACTTTGTTGTTACATAAAAATGCTGCCCCAATGTCTTTTCAAGAAATGATGCAGCAGCCTCTGCCCCTACTTCCAGCAATTCCAGATTGCTTGTTCTGTATTCCTTCACTCTTAATCTGTATATACCATCAGCATAAGTATGTGAAAGCCCTGTATTCTGAAGTGCCTGAGTTATCTCGGTTTGCTCATTTGTACAAACGTATGCCCAACCCCAGAAACCTTTCTGCTCGTCAAAATCAGGAATCTGTTTTAAGTATTCCGTGACAGCTGCTATAGAAACTTTACCCGCCTCATCAATGACGGTCTTTACTTTCTCCTCTAGCTCTTTCGAAACATCAAACGTGGGCATTACTGCCATTTGGCGTGTTGGCAAGTCTTCTATACGAACATGATTCATGTCCAAATTCTGAATCTTGGCTATCGTTTCTAGAGAAACGACCTTGGTTGTCGCTATCTTATTCAGGTCATATTCTAGTCCTAACCCCGTACTACGTGCATCATAGAGGTTTTTCAAGTGCATAATCGTTTCGAGCTGTTCCTCGTCTGTTCCTACAATAATGATTATCTCTGAGAAATAATCAGCATAGTTCTTCGAGAGAAAGAAAGGAATTCCTGGGACACCTACTTGATTATTAGGCAATGCCCATCTCCACTCACGCTCATGGGTCCAGTCTATAGGATATTCTCCATAAGCGTATTGCTTCTGCATCTTCGTTGCTACATATCTGTATTGCTCGTGGATGGGTATTCCAGTTTTTTCAATATCTAAGATTCGCCCTTGGAAAATGCCGTCTGGAGTCTTTTCTGCCTCTATATGCTTGCCCCTCAAACCATATATAACTGGCCGGCCACCTGCTGCATATAACTCATTCCTTCTGAAAGCAATTCCATAGTTTCCTACATAGCCAGAATAAGAACCACGGAATTTCGCATATTGTATCAGTGCGTATAGTGGCATTTCCGTAAAGCACACTGCTGTCTTAGGGCCATAAATGGCTGGTGCATAGTTTCTGATAGACCAGCTTGAATGTATAAAACCATCATGCATAATTTTCAACAGCACATCAAATGCCGGGGCATCTTGTGCTATTCCATAATATGACTCATCATATTCTGACAGGATATTATGCCCTTTACCTTTTTCATCATAGTAGTCAGGCAGTCGTGCATCACCATGATAGCCCTCCATTTCCGCAATCTCTTGAAGATCTTCAAGATTATCTTCAGGCTTCCTGTCGTGCACAAAATGAATAACCCATTCAGAAAGGTCTATTCTGTATTGAATATTCTTGTTTCTCATTCCCTATAGTCCTAATTCGTTACATGATTCTATCAGGCAGCTTAAAACGTTGTCTGTTCTCAGGAAAAGTATCATACATAAAGAACTCGTCCCTGCATCTTTTATAAATCACATTGAAAGTATCTGCATTACAGTCTCTCACAAAGCCATCTCGATACCCTTCAAATTCTTCTTTACTAATATCACTTTTTATTACTGTCGCCTGAAACTCAGGGAAAGAATGAAAAAACTGACGTATAGCGTCATCACCATCCTTATATAACTTCGGGATACCTTGCCACGCTTTCTCAAATAAAAAAGGAACAGTCAATAACACAAAATATTGAGCCAAATCTGGCCTTTCCCTCTCTACCCTTTTCAATGCACTATGAAGATTCTTTGTCTTTATCAACTCATCAAAAAATATAGAATACATTGCGTACGTAATCTCAGACTTAATCTTTTCATCTCTCGATGTTAAAGATATAAGATAGGGAGCAGCTTGATTATACATCTTAATGTTGAAAGCAGTCCGAATGCTAAAGCACGTCGCCATAGTCACAATCAGATTCATTCCCGACCTTATATTCACCTTCCGCAAATCATCTATCAGTTCATTCCACGGAATATAATCTCCGAGCCTTAATTCTAAGCCTTTATCTCTATCGCCATGACACTCTATATGCACAAAAGGGTGTACATGCTCATCCTCTAATATCTTCTCTATCGCTTTATTCCAATCGCCTCTATCTAGTATATTAATTGGCGGCTCTGTGGCAAGTCCATACTTTTTGCAACAAGGCTCTATAACCTCGTCATACAAGGCATCTGCGTATGTATCGGAATCGCCAAGCGATTTCAGAACGAAGATTTTATCAAATCTATAATCGAATGCAACCATTATCTATTTACACCAAAGCCTTTTGTTTAAACGGCATTGTCTGCCTCTATATCCTTTCCGCCTGCCTTATCATCTCCATCAGCGGCCAGCAACAACTCATTTCACAATAGCATCGGTAATCTTCAAAATCATCCAATTCAAACTGATGCCCAACTTCTACTCTGTTCCCTATCTGTTTTTCAGCAGGCCAAGCCACCAACATATACGCATCACTTCCATAGGGCATAGCACCAACCCTGTCAAACGACCAAAAACCTTTCATTGCCATTTCTGCAAAACTATAACTATACAACTTCCAATGAAAAGGGATATCAGCATATTCACTACCATTGAATATGCCGAAGTCATACAATGGTCTATCATTTCCTCTGATTATTTCGTAAATCTCCTCCTGTCTCGGAAAATCCTCCTCAGATAATGATGAAAGATACTCTGTGTTTAACTTAAACTTTATAGTTCCTTCCATATTGGCAACCTGCGATTGCATAGCTCTTATTTCTTCAACGGTTCCGATTTTAGGATGCACAATGCCTCCATTTGAAGCGAAGTGTGTCCTATTCCCATTGAGAACGAAGAAACAGTCCAAGTCGTGAGTTACCAGATAGTCGTGATTATACATTATGGTTCAGTAAATATATTCCTACAAACACCGCACATCCTTTCCCGTTTCAGTGTTCTTGGCCTTATGGGATGTACAAATGTCAAATCTTTCAGCGTTCCAGGTTTCTGTCCTGCGTTTAGATCATATAGCACACTGTTCGATGCATTATCCTCAGCACATGTACCAACAAACTTTTCCACCACTCTTTTGTACATTACCTCACCGCTTGGTGTTACGACAGGTTTCCTCTTTTTGGAGAACACGACATAGGGCAGTTTTGGCACGTCAAGTGCTTCTCGCATTAAGGCATTTTGCAGAAGGGCATCAAAAGGATAATGAACATCTGGACGGGTTATATGTTTACTGCGACTGCTAAAACCGCATTTCTGCACCCCGGCATATTCACAAGCCGCAGCCATACAAAGCAAATCTCTTTCTAAGCTCGCCTTGCCTCCATTCTTGCGTATTTGTTCAAGCTCCCGTTTCTTAATGAGAACCTCTTTATACAACTTGGTCTGTAGGCTCATAAGTTAGTTGATACATTCTTCTTCCGGTCTCCGTTGTGGCCAAAACAGATACCTACAGAATTCCCAGATCCCTATTAGTATTTTCTTAATCATGCACCGATAACCATTAACCATCAGTCACTCCCCTCTTACCGCTGCATGTAATCCGCTCCTCAGCACTCCACCAAAGAACACAATAGAATCTTTGGGGAAAAGTGTAAAGTGCCTGAGTATATCACTCAAACGGCCAAATGACGACTTTATTTTCCTTAGAAGATACGATTGTCCGCTATAATCACGCAGCTGGTTGTGACCAAAGTTCCCCACTGTCATCACAAAATCCTTAATCATTTCCGCCTTTCTCTTTAACTTTTCGCTTTGGTTATCGTTTTCGTCATACAACGGCATCGCGTCCAATGGCATTCCCAAATACTCAACAGAAAATGCCGCAAATGCTTTCCATTCCGACCTCAGACCTGCCTCCCGTATTCGTGATTCCAAAAGTCCGTGATTCAGCGAATTCCTATATGTCCATAACAATCTGCACCAATCACATATCTGCCTCAATCCAATCCCTTCAAAGAAGAAATGATGTAGTATATGCGTAAACACAAATATAACATCTTCGTTCACTCCTGGCAGGAACACTTGCGTATTCCTATTCTGCCATGACCGCACATTACCACTAAAGAATACATCCTTCTGCACGTCATCAATAACCTCATCTACACGCCTAGACAACCTACTATGCAGTGTCCCATGAAGTTCTACTACAAAGCCATCGATGGTCATACCCTGATGTTTGAAATGCGAATACTCCGTTTCTACATTAGTAGCCAATGGCAAAAGAATCTTTTTCGCCTTCTCATAATTAGAATCACTCAGCAGTAAATCCACATCTCCAGATGACCTCCATAAAGGTCTTTCATAGCACTGAGCAATCCCTTGGCCTTTCACAAGTACTGCATATACATCCTCCTTGCGAAGTTTCTCTATCAGATGTGCCACAAACTCATCCATAGCCTTGTTCTGCTGCTCGATCTGTAAGGTGCTACCAATGAACTGTAAGACAATCTCCTTAGGCACCTTGACATCCGACACCCTTTCAAGTCCTGCGGTAATTAGCCCCACCACGGACTGCTCTTCTGCCATCATCATAATGGCAGAATAATCTATGTCATTATATTGCGAAAACCGGGCTTCTTTTCCCCAAAGCCCAGCTTTAAGTAATTCGAAAAATGCTTTTCGATTTTCGTCTATTCTCATTCGCTTGTTCGGAAAGGCCACAGAGCTTTGAAAACGAGGTAGGTCTTATTACTCTTACCAAACACCAACTTGATGCAGTAATACCCGCATACCATCATCCAGCGCGGGAACTTCAGCACATGTTTTGCTCTTCCCTCAGATTTCTCCACCTTAATCAAATCATTGATGTCCAGCAGTTCCGGGTCTTTAATCACATGGATGGTATTGTCCACTTCCTTGTCTGCCCAGTTTACCATGGCATCCACTGCGCCATTGATATTCAGCACCTCAAACTTACCGCCATCACCAATCTTGTAAGCCCAATTAGGATATTTCAGATAATAGCGCTTCTCTATGTCACGCTTGATCTCAGGTGTATATACAGGTGAGAAACGGTAGATATTCCACACCTTGCATATCTCTTTTAGCCTACCTTCAGCCATTGCCTTACTTTTACCGTAGTTGGAGATAGGGTTCAATGCCGTCTCTGGTGTAATGAGACCTTTCACCATACCAATAGCATCCACGGTACTAATGAACAAAACTGGAACGTTACGCTTAGCACACGCTTCAAAGAGATTCTCTGCACAGTCCACATTCACCTTCTTGAAGGCTTCCCAAGAAGTATCCTTTACACCAACCGTATGAGCAAGAGCCGCTAGATGGATTACACGGTCTATCTTCTTATCATCAAACAGTTGCATTACGCCTACCTTTGATGATAAATCCAAAATGATTTGAGTCAGGCCATCAAGCTTTATGTCTTTGGCAATACGATCAACACCTATTACAGTATGACCTTTCTCGATGAGTCCTTTTACTACATATCCGCCAATCATACCAGCGGAACCCGTCACTAAAACATTCATAATTCTCGAATTCTCAAATTCTTGAAATTAATCGTTATCGTTCATCGTCTTGTTCGCTTCTGCTACAAGCTCGTTTAATATCCATGTTGCTTCTTTCCCTACGAGAGCATAACAGATGCAGATAACAGTATAAACTATCATTTTGAAGTCGTACCACAAGCCTGCTTTTTGAATATAAGTATATTCCAGTTCTCTACGAGTTGGATATACCTTCTGCATATATTCTGCCTCGTCGGTTATCTGGTCACCATAGATGTAATCGTACAGTGCAGCAGGCCCACTCAAACCTACAGGAACTTTAGCAGCCTCGTTCCATTTCCCATAACGGAACATATCAAACTGATCCTCAGCAACTGGTCTTGGTCCAATGATTGACATAGTTCCGTTCAGAATATTTATTAATTGAGGCAACTCATCAATCTTAGCCTTCCGGATAAAGTGACCAAACGGAAAGATTCTATCTTCATCAGGTCTAAGAGAAGCCTCAGCTCCCTTCTTGGGGGCTTTAAGCACTCTCATGGACCTAAATTTATACATTCTAAAAGGTTTGTTTCCTTTTCCTATGCGGTTAGCTTTGTAGAACACAGGCCCCCAGTCACTAATCAGTATTCCAATCATGGTTAATAGGAATATCGGAGACAATACTATAAGCGCCAAAAGCGCACAGAAAAAGTCAAAACACCTTTTAATGAATGAATACATATATATTATTCCTTTCCAACTATAAACACATAATTCGTTGTAGCACTTCCGCCAATATTCAGCATCATGCCATTCTTAGCACCAGCAACCTGATAGCGCCCAGCCTTTCCTGTCACCTGCTTATATAGGTCCACAAACATACGGGCACCAGAAGCACCTACAGGATGGCCGCAACCAATCAAGCCACCAGAGGGGTTGATGGGCTTGGCACCATCAAAGGCAATCATACCATTCTCCACAGCCTCACATTCCTTACCAGGTTCTGCAATGCCAAAGGCAGAGATGGCTGCAAACTCTGAGCTGCTGAAGCAGTCGTGGGTTTCAAACACATCAATGTCATCCACAGTCAGTCCCGCACGTTTGTATGCGTCCAAGCAAGCCTGACGTGTCCACGGCAGCACGTATTCGCTATTGGCATTGTCTGCTATCTTCTTGTCAAAGAGCAGTGGGGCTGTACGGTGGCCATAGCCCTTCACAAAGGCAAGGTCTTTCAGGCCCTTCTCCTGTGCGTATTTCTCTGAGCAAAGCACAACCACAGCAGCACCATCTGTCACCTGTGAGCAGTCGGATACACCCAAGAGTCCACCCACATTGGGGTTACTCTCGGTTCCACGGTGGGTTGCCTCCTCATAACTCATAAACCACTTGCGGGTCTGAGCCAGTGGATTGCGTTTGGCATTGGCGTAATTGATGCAGCTAATCTTAGCCAGAGCATTTAGGTAACGTTCCTGATCCAGTCCGTATTTCTCAATGGTAGCATCAGCCAAACGACCAAAGAGTTTCGGGAACGGCAGGTCAACGCCTTTACCTTCTTTCTCGTAGTAGGCAGCACGACCCAAGATGTCACCACCCTTCTTGCTGTCCACACTCTTCATAATCTCCCAGCCCACCACAATGCACACGTCATACTCGCCTGCCTCAATCTTGGTGATGGCAGCATCGAGTGCCACAGAGCTTGAAGCACAAGCGGCTTCGTATCTGGCACTGGGAACACCATAAAAAGCGGGATTCACTTCCGTGAGGAATGCGCCCAGGTGTCCCTGGCTGATGTATTGTTCTGCAATGAAGTTGCCCACAAAGGCAGCCACACGGTTCTCCTTGTTCAGTCTCACCATCTCGTCCATGGTGAATGCTGCATCCTTGAAACCGTCTTCAACGGCTTCTTTCAGCAGGGCAATCATATTCTTGCCCTCCTTGGTCCAGTTGCGCTCAAAGTCTGTCTGAGCACCACCCATAATGTAAATTTTCTTCTGCATAGTGCTCACTTATTTTGCTTTGAAATAGATTCTATAGTCGTACTTGCTCTTGATCTGCTCGCCAATAATGTGGTCAATGTCAACCGCATTCACTATCTCGGGTTTCAGCCGCTCTTTCATCAGCTGTC
>ODAI010846030.1_pt1 | contig 37505 bp, 34 predicted proteins | sample 1539321 | NCBI WGS metagenome assembly ODAI01 (sample SAMN02144231, study PRJEB22623) | gut metagenome | biome: sheep rumen | host: Ovis aries | place: New Zealand
CGTGGAGCAGTTTATAGCTGCGCTGGAAGAGAATGCACGGCGTGGTGTGCGTAATTTGGCCACGAGTGCCTGCGGAGAACTGGCCATCGCGACGCTGCTGATGATGATTGACAGCACATACGAGGTAAAGCACCTGATGTATCAGAACTCTGGCGATGCCGATGAGTCGGATCATAGCCGGGTGGTGGGCTATCATGCGTTTGCCGTCGTGCGCAAGTCATCGCAGGAGTTCTCGCTGTCGGATGAAGAAAAGCGGATGCTGAAGGAGATTGCGCTGACAAGCATCAAGGACTCGCTGAGAAATGAAGAATTAAGAATGAAGAATGAAGAATTTGCTACCGCACACTCGGCGGCGCAATCCGATTCTTCATTCTTCATTCTTCATTGTGCATTAAACCAGAAGTGCGGAGCGTTCGAGTCGCTGCACACGCATGGACGGCTGCGTGGCTGCATCGGGCACTTTGGCGAGGATGTGCCTCTGCATGAGATTGTGGCAGAGATGGCGCGTGCGGCTGCTTTTGAAGACCCGCGATTCATGCCTGTGACTGCTGATGAACTGTCGGACATCGATATTGAAATCTCGGTACTCACGCCCATGCGCCGCATTCAGAGTCTGGACGAGTTTGAGTTGCATCGGCACGGTATCTATATCCGACGGGGCTATCGCAGTGGGACGTATCTGCCGCAGGTGGCTGATGAGGTGAACTGGACGAAGGAGGAGTTCGTTTCGCATTGTGCGCAGGATAAGGCGGGCATCGGATGGGATGGCTGGCGGGATGCAGAGACTGAACTATACGTTTATGAAGCCATTGTGTTTTAAGTGAAGAATGAAGAGTGAAGAATGAAGAATTTGCTACCGCCACAGGAAATGCGCGAATGCAAGTATTATCAGAAGATGGATGATGGCAGGGTGGCGTGTCTGCTCTGCCCGCATCATTGCCATATCAGCGAGGGAAAGACAGGCATCTGCCAGAGCCGACGCAATGAGGGCGGTGTGCTGGTCAGCGAGGTGTACGGACGGCCTTGTTCGCTGGCCATTGACCCCATCGAGAAGAAACCGCTCTACCACTTCCATCCTGGCACCACATGTCTCTCCATCGCCTGTACGGGCTGCAACTTCCGCTGCCTGAACTGTCAGAACCATGAGATCTCACAGGTCGCACCATCGGAGGTGGGGCATTACGATCTCTCGCCTAAAGCCATCGTAGAACTCTGCACAGAACACCATTGCCCAGGCATCGCCTACACCTATACGGAGCCGCTGACATACCTCGAATACATCACGGACACGGCTCGGCTGGCTCACGAGGCTGGACTCTGGAATATCCTCGTCACGGCGGGCTACGTCTGTCAGGAGCCGCTGAGTGCCCTGCTGCCGTATCTCGATGCTGCCAACATAGACTTGAAATCATTCTCCGACGACATCTACATGAAGGTCAGCGGAGGCCATCTGCAGCCAGTGCTTGACACCATCCTTGCCATGCGCGATGCAGGCGTGTGGATAGAACTGACAAACCTTGTCATCCCTGGCATCAACGATGATATGCTGATGATTCGCCAGATGTGCCAATGGATAGCCAGCAACGGCCTCACCGACAATCCCCTGCACTTCAGCCGTTTCTTCCCTCGCTACAAGATGCAGGACGTTCCTCCGACACCCGTCCAGACGCTAAAGGCTGCCAAGCGAATCGCACTCGAAGAAGGCATCAAGCATGTGTATCTGGGTAATATATAAAAAAGGCTCCTTTACAAAATCGTAAGGAGCCTTTGTTTGATAGCTGTGCTTGCTTACTTGGCAGGCTGAGCAGGGGCTGCTGGAGCCTCGGGAGCTGCAGGAGCTTCAGAAGCTGCAGGAGCAGCAGGCTGTGCTGCATCGTTCTGCTGGCTGGCACCGAATCCAGGCAGGTTGTTGGGGTTAGTGGCAGGGGTCTGATAGTTCTCCATCACCGAGTTGTTGCTGGTAGCCTGAGGAGCTACGTAAGCACAAGCCACGCTGATGATGACCATGAAGGCAGCAAGACCCCAAGTGGTCTTCTCGATAAAATCGGTGGTCTTGCGTACACCGCCGATCTGATTGTAACCTGAGAACTGAGAAGCCAGTCCGCCTCCCTTAGATTCCTGAATGAGCACGATGCCGATCATCAGCAGTGCAGCAATCACGATAAGAATTACTAATAATGTGTACATTTTTTTAACTATATTTTTTTATTACTATTTATAATCAGCTTCTCTAAAAAGCGTATTTGGTCTGCAAAGTAAGCATTTTTTTTCGGAAATTGCAAACTTAATCGCCGAATAATTTCAAGTGCCTTCGTATATCTGCCTTGTTTGATGTAAATTCTGGCCAAAGTTTCTGTAAAATACTCTTCATCGGTAGGTTCGACTACCGTTTCGTCTGTTTTTTCCGCCTGAGGTGTCAGTAGCGGACCTTCATTGAGCACGATGCGACCTCTGTCAGAATTTATGAATGTATCTATCAAGTTCTGCCCCTTCATCTCTGGCACCGATTCCTCGGCCCTGTCTCCTTCAGTCTCAAGCAGGTAGGCCACGTAGTCAACTGCTGCATCGGCAGGTGTCGGCTTACGCTTCTCATGGGTCTGACTCTCCTCCTTGGGAATCGAGTCGAGGAAGTTGTCAATGAGGGTGGCTGTGCGGCTGGCTGCACTCTCTTTGGGAGCGGCAGCGGGAGCTTTGCTGACAGTCGACGCACGCAGGCGGTAATGGCCTGCCTCAATCATATTGAAGAGCACACGGCGGTCGGTGATATAGATAGCAGCCCGGCGCAACTCCTCGTCGAACGACGGGTCGTGCAGCAGATAGAGGTTCTGCAGCATCAGCAGTCGGGCAGTCTGAAAGTATGGATAGAGCGCCAGCGTGGATCGCAATTCGTAGAGCGTGTCGCGATCCAGATACTCAGGGTGTTTGATGAGTTCGGCTATCCTTTCCATTTCTATTACCAGTTGGCCACAGCAGCATTGAAAATCTGACTGACGAGGTCTTCCACCATCTTCGTGACGAGTTCCTCCTGCACCTGATTGAGCGAGAGGGTGGTTTCGTAGCTCTGCGAGGCCGAGAACTGCTGTTCGAAGTCTTCGTTATGGTTTACGTTGTTGGTGAATCTGACATTGACGGTAAGCGTCAGCTCAGTCATGGCCGAGAATCCCTCCGAGCCCACGGCCTTGTTGCGCTGCTCGTATCGGGTGATCTCGCCCTCAAGCTTCAGGTCGCCGTTACGCTTCACCTGCGAGAGCCGTGTCTGAGCAGCAAACTTATCCTTCAGCGCATTGTTGAAGATCGATCCCATAGGAGCCCAGACGTAGCTCGAACGGATGGGGAAGTCGGCTATCTGGATGCTTTTCGTCTTCGTATAGTCGATGCTGGCTCCGTTGAACTTATAGCTGACGGAACAAGCGCTGACAGCGGCCATCATCGCCACAATCAGCACTACCTTTAGATATTGTCTACTCCATTCCATATTGTTTAAGTCTGCGATAGAGTGTGCGGTCGGATATGCCCAGTTCCTGTGCGGCCTTGCGGCGATTGCCATGATTGCGTTCGAGCGCCTTTTCGAGCATCTGCTTGCTGATGGCGTTCAGGTTCAGGCTTTCAGGCTCCTTCTCGGGCTCGATATATTCCTCTGCGAAGGCTTCCTCAGCCGACCCGACGGAAGGGATGGGCGTGATGGGCGTGATAGGCGCCAGTTGGGTGCTGCTGGCGATGGGAGAAGTGATGGTCTGTCCACCGCCCTGCACGTCTTCGAGCTGTTTCTTGAGCTGGCTCACCTCGCGTCGCATGTCGTTCACGTTGCCTCTGAGTTCGAAGAGTATCTTGTAGAGTATCTCGCGCTCATTCTCAAACGAGTGGTCGCCACCGTCCTTATGAATGGCCACGAGCTGCGTCGACTCCTGATCCTGCGGGATAAAGCGGCTTAGCACCTCGGCAGTGATGGTGCGCTCGGATGAGAGCACACTGATCTGCTCGGTGATGTTCTTCAGCTGGCGCACATTGCCAGGCCACTTATAGCGCATGAGCAGGTGCTTGGCTCCCTCATCGAGCACGATGCGATCCATCTTGTACTTCTCAGCCATCTGCATGGCGAAGAGCCTGAAGAGCAGTATGATGTCCTCGCCGCGTTCACGCAAGGGAGGCATCTGGATGGGTATCGAGTTGAGACGGTAGTAGAGATCCTCACGGAATCTGCCTTCGCTGATGGCCTTGAGGATATTCACGTTGGTAGCAGCCACGATGCGCACATCGGTCTTGCGTATCTCAGTACCTCCGACAGGGATATACTCGCCCGTTTCGAGCACACGCAGTAGTCTTGCCTGGGTGGCCAGCGGCAGCTCGCCAACCTCGTCAAGGAACAGCGTACCCTTGTTGGCTACACCAAAGTAACCAGGTGAGTCGTTGATTGCACCCGTATACGACCCCTTAATGTGTCCGAAGAGCTCTGAGTCGATAGTGCCCTCAGGGATGGAACCACAGTTGATGGCGAAATACTTCTCGCGCCTGCGCGGAGAGTTGTCGTGAATCACTCGGGGGATAATCTCCTTGCCTACTCCGCTCTCGCCAACGATAAGCACACTGAGGTCAGTGGGCGCCACCTGAAGAGCGACGTCTAACGCATGGTTCAATGCATCGCAGTTGCCCACGATATTGTACCGCTGTTTGATGGTTTGAAGTTCTGAATTCTTCATTGAGCTGACAAAATTACACATTATTTCTGAAATATCTGCAATTTTGGCAGAAAATTTAACGGAAAATTACTTTTCTTTCTTCTCAAGTTTGATTAAAAGCAGTCCGACAGCCGTCCAGATGAGCTCACGCACACGCACGATGAGCGCCACGAAGATACCTGCACGAGCCGACAGACTGAGCCCTTCGGCAGACATCAGGAATCCTCCCTCACGACCGCCCAGCTGCAATGGCATGAAGAAGAGCATATTGGCAAACAGCGTGGTGAAGGCATAGATGAGGATGCACTGCGGAATGGTAACATCGGGCTGGATGACCTGCAGGATGAAGAATATCTCGAGCGTGGAGAACAGACGGCACAACAGCTCAAGTACCACAGCAGCCACAAACGTCCGCGGATTCTGATTGTGTAGGGCAGCTATCTGTGCATCGACCTCAGCCAGTTTCTCCCTATTGCGCTCCACGAAGGGCTGTGCCCAGCGTCGCAGATAGGGTATATGGCTCACGATGTTCATGCCTGTCACGGCGATGCCCTTCTTGTAGCCTCGGATGAAGAACCAAATGACGACCATACTTACGATGGCAATAATCGGCATCAAGATGCAGGCCAGCGTAGTCATCTTCTGGGTCAGCACATAAAGCCACACCGACAAGAACCAAAACCAGAAGTGGCTGTAGATATGAGTCATCACGAAGAGGATGACCGACGAGGAAGCCCTCTGCGCGCCAATCTTCGGTGAGAGCGCCATGATGCGGTAAGGCTCGCCTCCCATCAGTCCGCCAGGGGTGGCATAGTTGAGCGCAAAGGCCGAGACGGTGATCTTGTAGAGCCACCAGAATCCCACCTTACAACGACGACAGACGCCCTGCTCACCACCAATGCTGTCGATGATGATATACCATGTGGCTGTATTGAAGATATAGAGGAAGCCCCAAAGGGCGATGACAGCGAAAAACCAGTATCCAGCATGCTTCAGTCCTGCCCACACTTCTTGGAAGTCGAGCTGGGTCACCATGATGATCAGCACCAGGAGACCGAAGATGAAGAAGCCGTTCTGGTATTTCTTTTTCATTCGGGCTTCTGTTGTTCCTGAGGTTCCGACTGCTTACGGTCCTCACGCTTAAACTGCTCCTTGGGCTTGGGTATCGCGAAACGTATCTTCTCCACATCCTCACGTTTCTCATGATAGAGCTTGGGCAGCGGGTTGCCCATCGGCTCATCGTACTCGATGCGATGACGATACATATCGATGGCCGTGTAGACAGCCTGACGCAAGGCATGCTCATCGGCAACACCCTTGCCGGCTATATCGAACGAGGGATCCTGATCGGGTGTAGTGACAATGGCTGAGATACCTGCCTTCAGCTTCACGCCATACTCCTGCGCGAGCGTCTTGAAAGGCACAGAACCTTGATCATCATACATGGCGAGCACACCATCGAACTGCTCATAGAGATTATCACCGAAGAACTGATCAGCCACGAAGGGCCCGAAGGCTTGTATGCCCTCCTTCTCGAGTGCTGCGATTGCGGGACGGATGACGTCCTTCTCCTCCGTTCCCTCCTGCGGATTCAGCGCCAGGATAGCTATGCGAGGGCTGGAAATGCGGAAATCGCGCTTCAGACTCTGATGGAAGATGCGCGCCTTGTCGCTAACTTTCTCTACCGTAATGGCTGCCGGTACATCCTTGAGGGGCAGATGGGTGGTAACAAGACCGATGCGCACCGCCTCGCTCACCATCACCGTCAGCGACTTGTCTTCCTTTGGCTGGGTGTTGGCTGGTTTCACGGGAGCCGTCACCAGCACGTCGTAAAGGTGCTTTATCAGATCCTCCTTTGCACGAGCCATCGCCTTACGGGCAGCCTCTGCCGACTCGTCGGTCGGCTGTCCGAACTCCACCTTCACGTCATCATCAAACGTCGCAAGCAGGTTCAACCGTCCATCGTGTGCCTCCTCGGCACTATTGATAATATTATACTGTGTTTCCAGATGCAAAGCCTTGCGATGGAAGGCAGCCACCTTGGGCGAACCATATATAATAGGTGTACACAATTCGAGCATCATCGGATCCTCAAAAGCCTTAAGAATCGTCTCATAGCCGATACCGTTGGTATCACCATGCGTGATTGCCACGCGAATCTTCTTATTCTCCATATATTATTTTTCTTTTTTACCTTTTTACCTTTCTACCTTTTTACCTTTTACCGCAGTGGACAACAGGCCGCAGGCAGCAAAGATGTCCTGTCCCCTACTCGCCCGGATGGTGGTAAACACGTTGTGCTTCGTCAGATAGTCGCGCAGTGCCTCCATCCGCTTCTCGTCAGCCCCAGGCAGATCCACATCAGGTATCTCGTGGAATCGGATGAGGTTCACCCTGCACTCCAGCCCCTCAAGCAGTTTGACAATCTCGCGGGCATGGGTCGTCGTATCGTTCAGCCCAGCAAAGCAGATATACTCAAACGAGCAGCGGCGCTGGTGGGTGAAATCGTACTGCTTCAACAGTTCAACAACCTCAGTGATCGACATCTGACGCTCGGCAGGCATCAGCCGTTGGCGCTGTTCGGGCAGGGGCGAGTGCATCGAGATAGCCACGTGGCATTCACTCTCGTTGAGGAACCGTTTCAGCTTTCCCTTTACGCCCACACTGCTCACCGTGATGCGTTTGGGACTCCAGGCGTAGCCATAGTCTGCCGTGAGTATCTCTGTGGCCCTCAACACATTGTCAAGGTTATCCATCGGCTCACCCTGTCCCATAAACACGATATTCGTCAGCGTATCGCGCTCTGGCAGCGAATAAATCTGGTTCAGGATGTCGCCTGCGGAGAGATTACCTTCAAAGCCCTGTTTGCCCGTCTGGCAGAACAGACAATTCATCTTACAGCCCACTTGACAAGACACACACAGCGTGGCCCGCTCGCCATCAGGGATATAGACAGTCTCAACAAACTTCGAGCCGTCGCCTATAGGGAAGAGATATTTGATGGTGCCGTCCTTCGAGCGCTGGCAGTCAATGGGATCCATAGCGCCGATGATGCAGTGCTCCTCCAGCCGCTCACGATTAGCCTTTGAGATATTAGTCATCTCACCGATGCTTCTCACGTGCTGCTGATAGAGCCACTTGGCCACCTGACTGGCAGTGAACTGAGGCATACCCAACTCCTTCACCAGTGTCTTCAGCTCGTCAAGCGACATGCCTATTAATACCTTCTTTCCTTCAGTCATGCTCCTATTTTGGGCGCAAAGTTACAAAATTATCTCGAATTATTTGGTTTTCTCAGGAAAAATAGCGAAATTTGCAACTTAAAAAAAACAACTAAGTCACCTCATGAGAGAAAAAATCGATTGTTTTTTGCCTTATGACAACCTCAAGACAGCCCTGCATACCATCAGGCAATTGAGAGTCAGCAAGACAGTACAGCACATATTCTTGCTCGTCGGCCAGAATCTCCCCGAAGAAGAGGCTGCCGATTTCGCAGACTGCCATCAGATTGTGGTTGGCAATCTCTCGGGCAGTAATACGCTGATGAGCATAGCCGAGAATGCTAAGGCCGACTACACCCTGCTGCAAACGCAACCCCGACAGCTACAGATGGGGCAGGGCGCACTCGAGCGCATACTTCGCGTAGCCTCCGACTCGGATGCGGCGATGGTCTATGCCGATCACTATGATATCGCTGACGGGGTACGCAAAGACCACCCTGTCATTGACTACCAACTGGGCAGCATCCGCGATGATTTTGATTTCGGCTGCCTGCAACTTGTCAAGACCTCACTCCTCCACGAATTTGCCACCCAGGCTGGCGAGAATGACTATCAGCACGCTGGCCTCTATGCCCTCCGCCTGTTTCTGAGCCGTCATGGAGAGATTTTCCATATCAACGAAAAACTCTATACAGAAGAAGAGACAGATACGCGAGCATCGGGCGTGAAGCAGTTTGACTATGTCAACCCACGGAACCGCGAGGTACAAATAGAAATGGAACAGGCTGCCACAGCCCATCTGCAGGAGATTGGTGCGAAGATCGACCCGTCATTCTACCGCCGTCCTGACTTTAAAGAGCAGGAGTTCGATGTGGAGGCTTCGGTGATCATCCCCGTCTTCAACCGCGAGAAGACCATCTGCGACGCCGTCAACAGCGCACTTTCGCAAAAGGCAAACTTCAAGTTCAACGTCATCGTGGTAGACAACCACTCTACCGACAAGACCACCGAACTGCTACAGGGGTTCCACGATGAGCGACTCGTCCACATCATCCCTGAGCGCACCGATCTGGGTATCGGCGGCTGCTGGAACGTAGCCATCAATGATGACCGCTGCGGGCGCTTTGCCGTACAGTTAGACTCTGATGACCTCTATTCTTCGCCCAAGACACTGCAACAAGTGGTCGACGCTTTCTACAAACAGAATGCCGCGATGGTAATCGGCTCCTACCGCATGTGCGACTTCGAGCTTAACACCCTGCCGCCAGGACTCATCGATCATGCCGAGTGGACTGACGACAACGGCCCTAACAATGCCCTGCGCATCAATGGGCTGGGTGCCCCCCGTGCCTTCTTCACACCCCTGCTGCGACAGGTACAGTTTCCTAACACCTCCTACGGCGAGGACTATGCTATGGGACTTGTATTCTCGCGTCACTACCGCATAGGGCGCATCTTTACCGAACTTTATCTCTGTCGCCGTTGGGGTGGTAACAGCGATGCAGCGCTCTCAATAGACAAGATCAACGCCAACAACCTGTATAAGGACCGTCTGCGCACGCTCGAGATACGCGCCCGCCAGCAGATGCTGCAGGGCAAACAGGAGCTGATGAACGACTCGCCCCTGCAGAGATTCTTCAACCGCCAGTTAGAGAAGTGGGACGATGCACGTAGGCGCTATCATGATCTCCGTAACGTGCAGACACGAGAACTCGTGGTGGGTGCCTCATCATTTCATGTACAGTGGAATCCAGCCCGCATGGTGTCGACAGGTGCCAGCATCGACAAGAAGACACTCTCCAAGCGTCCCTGTTTCCTCTGTGAGCAAAATCGCCCCAAGGAGCAGTTCAAGAAGTCTATCAACAACCAGTATGACTTACTCGTCAACCCCTATCCTATCCTGCCCATCCACTTCACCATACCCAGCGTGAAGCATGAGCCTCAGCTAATCCGCAATTCATACGGCGAGATACATAGGCTGCTCGAGGAGTTCCCTGAGTTGATGGTATTCTACAACGGCCCCAAGTGTGGCGCATCGGCTCCTGACCATGCCCACTTCCAGGCAGGCACCAGCGGCACACTGCCTTTGCAGAAATCGTGGAAGCGACTTAGCCACCATCTGACAAAGATTGTGGAGCTTAACGAAGGTGAGGACATCTCGCTCATCGAGGAGTACCCCTGTCCAGCCATTCTCATCCGCAGCCAATCACAATATGGCGACGAGCAGTTGTTCCTCCGTCTGTACGAAGCCCTGCCCCTGAAAGATGGCGAGGCAGAGCCGATGATGAACATCGTCAGCTGGCGCTACCAAGATGACTATCTATCAGTCATATTTCTCCGCGACAAGCACCGTCCTGACTGCTATTATGCCGAGGGCGATGCCCAGTATATCATCTCGCCAGGCGCCCTCGATATGGCCGGCCTGATCATCACCCCTCGTCAAGAAGACTACAATCGGCTGTCGCCTGAACGCGCCCTCAGCATTCTCGCTGAGGTGTCGATCAGTAAGGACGAACTGCAGCAGGTCATCGAGCGTCTGAAGTCGGGCGAAGCCAAGAAGCAGTCTGCACTCAATTCCCAGTTCGCCCTCCGCAAGGAACCTAATGTCACCGTGGGTATCATCACAGCCGACAAGATTAGCTTTACGCTCAACAAGCCTTATGTGGCCAAGGGTGAAGTAATCACAGGTCCCCAGACGGTAGAATTCTCCGAAGGAGGCATTCTGTGGCGAGGCACGCAGTACCGCAATCTAACGTTCACACCCCAAAGCGACGATGCCTCGTTCGAGCTGCAGGATGTCACCATCGGTGTCAACTTTCATTGGGAGCGCCAGCAGACACAGACCTTCGAAGGCACTCTGCGCATTGTCGTAGAGGCCGATAAGATTGTGGCCATCAATGAATTGCCCGTCGAGCGTTACCTCGCCAGCGTCATATCCAGTGAGATGTCGGCCACAGCCTCACCCGAGTTTCTCAAGGCTCATGCCGTCATCAGCCGCTCGTGGCTGCTGGCCCAGATGGAGAAGCGCCGCCAGCACGAGAATGGCAATGACAGTTTCTTCTCGTTTATCAAGAAGGATGACGAGCTCATCCGTTGGTACGACCGCGAAGACCATACGATCTTCGATGTGTGTGCCGATGACCATTGCCAGCGCTATCAGGGCATCAGCCATGCGCGCAACCAGCATGTGGAGGAAGCCGTCAGCCTGACACGCGGACAGATTCTCACTTACGATGGTGACATCTGCGATGCCCGTTTCCACAAGTGTTGCGGAGGCGTCACTGAGGAGTTCCAGTATTGCTGGGAGGACACGCCCAAGCCTTACCTCGTCAGTGTTCAGGATCCCTATTGTAATACTACCGACAAGCATATCCTCTCACAGGTTCTCAATGACTACGATCAGGAAACGCCTGACTTCTACCATTGGATTGTAGAATACACTCAAGAGCAACTCTCCGAGCTTGTCAGCCGTAAATTGAATATCGATTTCGGCACGATTACTGATCTCATTCCGCTCGAAATAGGTAAGAGTGGGCGCATCTGCCGTCTTAAGATTGTAGGTACGAAGAAAATCTTTACCATCGGTAAGGAACTCGAGATACGTCGAGCCCTCAGCGAGACCCACCTTTTAAGTTCTGCCTTCGATATTGAAAAGACCTCAACGGGCTTCCGCCTGCGTGGCCGAGGCTGGGGACATGGTGTCGGACTCTGTCAGATAGGAGCAGCCGTCATGGGGGAGCAGGGTAAGACCTACGAAGAAATCCTGCTTTACTACTATCGGGGTGCAGAGATCCAATGCCTTTACGATTAAATGGTATACAATCTTTAATTTTTAATGTTTAATGAATAAGAAGACTCCTTGGGCATGGGTGCCCACACTTTACTTCGCCGAAGGCGTGCCCTACGTGGCCGTTATGACCATCTCGCTGATTCTCTACAAGCGCCTTGGCCTCAGCAACACAGATATTACGCTCTACACCTCGTGGCTCTATCTGCCCTGGGTCATCAAACCTTTGTGGAGCCCCTTTGTTGACATGCTGCGCACCAAGCGGTGGTGGATTGTCACCATGCAGGTGCTCATCGGCGCCTCGCTGGCAGGTGTGGCCTTCACCATCCCTGCCGATTTCTGGCTTCAAGGCTCGCTGGCATTCTTCTGGCTGATGGCCTTCTCGAGTGCCACCCACGACATCGCAGCCGATGGTTTTTACATGCTCGGACTCGACCAACATGAGCAGGCCTACTTTGTGGGCATCCGCTCTACATTCTACCGCATCGCTACGATTTTCTCCTCAGGCTTGCTCGTTGGACTTGCTGGAGCTTTGCAGGTGCTCACACGTTCCATCCGGTATTCCTGGAGCCTCGTATTTTACCTGATGGCGGGTCTTTTTATCGCCTTCTGGCTCTATCACAACTGGATGCTGCCTCGCCCCTCTGAGGATGCTGATCGTGGGCACAAGACAGCCTCCGACATTTTCCGCGAGTTTCGCGACACAGTTGTCACATTTTTCCAAAAGCCTCAGGTGTGGGTGGGTATCTGCTTCATGCTCTTCTACCGTATGCCAGAAGGACTGCTGGCAAAGGTCAGTGCCCTCTTCCTTGTTGATAAGGTCAGCAATGGTGGCCTCGGACTGTCTGATGGGGAGTTCGGACTCGTTCAGGGTACGGTTGGGGTCATCGGACTTACACTTGGTGGCATCCTTGGCGGCATCTGTGCCAGCCGCGACGGACTGAAGCGCTGGCTATGGCCTATGGTAATGGCCATCACTCTGCCCGACATCGTCTACGTCTATCTATCTTACATCCAGCCCTCCAGTCTCGTTAACATCAGCGTCTGCATCTTCATCGAACAGTTCGGCTACGGATTTGGATTCTCTGCCTACATGCTATACCTTATATATTATAGTCAGGGTGAGCACAAGACGGCCCACTATGCTCTCTGCACAGCGTTCATGGCGCTGTCGATGATGATTCCTGGGCTCTTTGCAGGTGCACTTCAGGAGAGTGTCGGCTATCCGGCCTTCTTCCTTATCGTGGTCGTAGCCTGTGCGATGACCTACATCGTTACTTCACTCCTCAAGATTGACCCTGAATTTGGCAAAAAGAAGGCTTCCGAGTAATGGAAGCCTTCTTTATTTGTTTGATCAGATCCCAGCACCGTCTTGGAATCCTGCATCTACTGCTTTCGACTGCAGAATCCTTGAATTGGGGGGAACGCTATGTGTCAGCCAAATGTTACCACCTATCACTGAGTGGTGTCCGATGGTGATACGCCCTAATATCGATGCGTTCGAATAGACGGTCACATGATCCTCGATAATTGGATGACGCGGTATGTTCAGCATATTGCCGTTTTCATCGTATTTGAAACTTTTTGCGCCTAACGTCACGCCCTGGTACAACGTCACGTGGCTGCCGATGATACTCGTCTCGCCAATCACCACACCCGTACCATGATCTATCGAGAAATATTCACCGATATGCGCCCCTGGGTGGATATCAATACCCGTCTTCGAATGAGCCAACTCGGTGATAATACGTGGTATGACGGGCACGCCCAGCTGGTGCAGCTTATGGGCAATGCGGTAGTGCGTCATCGTATTTATGCTCGGATAACTGAAAATCACCTCTCCATAGTTAGGAGCCGCTGGGTCATTGTCGAACATCGCCTCCACATCAGTATATAGAAGTCGTTTGATTTCTGGCAGCGCATCGATGAACTCCAAGGCCAACTTCTCAGCCTCATCGTACACCTGTGCTTTCGTGCGAATAGCTTCACAATCCTCGCAGAACTGTAGTCCGTGGGCTATCTGCTTCACCAGTTGTGTCATCAGCTCCTCCATGTGTACACCGATGAAGTATGAGCGTATGGCCTCGTCGGGCTGTCGCTTATTAAAATAGTCGGGGAAGATGATGTTCTTCACCAACGCCACGATTTCCTTCACCTTCTGAACCGATGGCAGTGGTGCCTCGGTGGCGGGCATCATCCCTACCTCCTTCTCTGTCTGCTTCGAGAGCAGCTCCACGTTTCTGCGCAGCGTGTCATTTGCTTGTTTCTTGTCCATGATAGTCTTGTTTACAGCTGCAAAAGTAGGTAATTTAGCCGACACAGCCAAATTTTCCGCCTAAAAGTTTCATTTATCAGGTATTTGGTACTCGATGGGCGTTTCCCAAGTGTCATTAAGCGTGATGGTAAACTTCACTTTCGTCACTTTGCCGTTAAACAGCTTTCCCCGACAGGTCGTCACGCAGTTCCTGCGTATGGGAATGCTGTCAATGACGGTTGATGTCAGCAGGTCGGTGCCCTCAAAGGCTCCAATGGTAACCTCCAGATAGTCTCTGTCCTGCCATGGGATGGTGTAGATTTCAAACGGTGTCTCGTCTTTGCCGAACCAAGTTGCCTGTTTCGACTTCACGTTACCATAGCCGCTCTGAGCGTCGATTGAGCCCGATCCGCCCTCGTAGTAGAACCGGATGCTGTCGGTCTTTTCCGGGATAGGGTCTTCATTGATGAACCTTACCTTGGCCACCACGCGGTCGAGCCTTACATCGAGATTGATGGCACTATCGCCCACCGTCAGCCGCTTCGAGGTGAAGAAGGTGTCGGTAAAGCCCTTGGCATTAGTAAACGATACTGACTCATTCTTGCTGGCCGTACGCTTGTTCACGCTGGGATTACCATCCGAGCTGTGGGCCACGATGGCTAGCCGATATGTGCCCAACGGCAGCGTAAAACGTCCCTCTCCGAAATCTTCGTCACCCAATTCCTGATTCTTCTGGTCCACACGCTCACCATTGTCATCGAAGACGATGAAATTCAAGTGGTTGCACAGGTCGCCGACCTCCGCTCGTGTCTCCGACTTAAACGGTGTCTGCTCAAAACTCCTGATACGCACCACCACATTAGCGTCGTCATCAATTGAGCCTTTGCCCAAATTCATTTTCTCACACGATGTCATCGCCAGGAACGTCCCGACACACACTGAAACCCATAATAGGCTGAAAAACTTGCTTTTCATTTCTTACTTGATTTAAAATTGAACAAATAACAATATCGAGAGGCAAAATTAAACCAATTCTTACAAACTAATGCAGGAGCCACCATAGATTTACGTTTTCTTAACAGTTGGAGGTGCTGATGCAAGCCTTCAGCGAGGGTGTCACCGCCAGACAGATGGTCTTCTCCGTCCGCGAAACATCAGCCACCACGAGGTTGGTGTCTTAAAAGATTTGCTCATTAATACAACAACCCGAAAGCCCAGAGGGGGATGATGTTGGCCGAGCCGAATTCGATATCGTCTTTGACGACATAGCCTTCTTTGGCTTCGGAAAGTTGTTTCTTGCCCTTATTCTTACCTCCCACCTCGAAGGTCTTCCCGTCAATCTCAAAGTCGCTGATACGCGAACTGATGACATCTGAAAAGACACGCATCTGGTTATAGAAGAATGTCTCGCGGATATTACCGACGTCAGTAGCATTGCCACCAAGCAGGTATGCCATATTAGTATTGTCCAGATATACCTTATCAACCTTCCCGACTCCTCTGATGCCACCAGTATCATCACGCAACTGGCCGATCATCCCCGCCTGCTCCATATAGAGAAAATAACCGGGAAGCACATTCCGACTCACACCAACCACAGCAGCCAGCGAATCCATAACAGGCTTGAAAGGTACACTTTTGGCAACGACTGCCAACAGTTTTTTCAGTTTCCTGCCAGTAGAAGCATTCATGTTGGCATATTGCGGTATATCCACCTCCATCGTCTGATTGATAACCTGGCGAAGCCTCAGCTCAAAGTCTGAATCACCAGAAAAAGGATAATAGCCTCTCTGCAGATAGTCGCGGAACAATGGCAGCGGATGGCTGACATCTGCCACGACGGCCTTTAAGTTTAGCACATCTTTCAGCGTGTAAACAGGCACTTCAATATTGTGAAACAGCTGTAGATATTCTCTGAAAGACAAGCCCTGCATCATGAAGACAGGCGCCCGACGGCTCAGATCCGAGAACCCTTTGTAGATATCAAGCACCGACGATCCCGTAAATCCGACCTTCACATCAGGATGAGAGTCATAGATCTGCTTCAACTCGCGCGACCAATTTTCGTACTTATGAATCTCGTCGATGAATATCTGTTCACCGCCCTCCTTGGCAAACTCATCCACAGTCTCAACCAGCGTATGCGATGAGAAATACAGGTGGTCGGCACCTATATAGAACATACGCCTTTCATCTCTATGCGCTTTGATATACTGCAGGATCCATAAGCGTTTATACTTTAATTTGGGTACAAAGATAAGCAAATTGCACTATAATAGTGCAGAATTATTAAGAAAACTGCACTACTTAAGTGCATTTTTAACAAAAACAAGGCACAATTCCTGAAAAAGGCATTCGTACCAATAGCTAAATTCTACCTGCAATAAGTGCCCCTTATTCCGCAAAGGAGGCACCTTATTGATCAATAACCACCTTTTATCCACCAAGCCTAAGGCTCAGCATTTATTCCCAAGGTGGGAACGTTATGTTCCCAACGTGGGAACGCCACATTCCCAGCATGGGAACAATTCTTCTCCTTCATAGAAACAATGTACCCAAGGTGTAGCGAAACAGCTCTGCCATCTGAGCCTGTGTCAGCCAAACCGTCTCATTCTCTAAGCGGACATCTATCTGTGTCTGTCCGTCCTCCGTCTGATAAAAAAGCCGCTGACTTTTCGAAAAGTCAGCGGCTTAAACTTAAAATAGTGGTGGAGCTGGAGGGAGTCGAACCCTCGTCCAAACAGGGAAACCATACGCTTTCTACACGCTTATTCCAGCCTTCGGTTTTCGAGCATCAGCAAGACCTGGACCACCAACTGACACCTTAGCTCCTAAATCTCATCCGCACGTCGGAGCCCATACAGACTATTTCCGATTTAACCTGCGCCGCTTGATCCTCAGATTCGGAACAACATCCTCGGAGCGACGTCTCGTTTCCCCGCCTTGCAGGGAAATAAAGCTAGTAATCTACTGTACTTCGATTAAGCAGCGAGAGCATACTCATTGTTGCCAATTAATTTTCCTCTGACTCAGATTATGGAGGGAACCAAAGAAGCCTCCGCGTGCTTACGTACCATCTCGACCCGCTGTCAAATCCAAACAACCCCAGATGTCGAAAATGTCGTAACGGAAATGCGCCCACTGACGATTTCGGGGGCAAAGATACGAATATTTTGCAATTCCACAAAGTTTTTGGATTATTTTTTGTAATTTTGCACCCGTTTTCTATAATAATAAGGTAAAACGTGCGTTTTTATTAAGTATGAAGATAAGACATTTGATAATGGCGGTATGCGGGGCAATGATGCTGGCCTCGTGCCTCACACCGAAGACCGTTGCCTACTTCCCTGATCTCGCTGACGGCGCGTCGCTCGAAGTGGCCTACACGAAAGGACTGGTGCTGAAACCCTCTGATAAGCTGTCGATTGTGGTGAATACGAAGTCGGCAGAGTTGAACAATGTGCTGAACCTGCCCGTGACCTCGCAGATCATCGGCTACTCGGAGATGCAATCCATCAACCAGAGCCGAGGCACATCGGGCTATACCATTGACCCTGATGGCAACATCGACTTTCCACTGATAGGCAAGATAAAGGCTGCCGGACTGACACGTGCAGAACTGGCTGAACAGCTGAAGCGCACGATGGAGGAGAAGAGCGTGGCCAAGGATGCCGTAGTGACCATCGAGTACTTGAACCTGGGATTCTCGGTAATCGGTGAAGTGAAGGAACCTGGATTCTATGAAATCAAGAGCGACCGCACCACCCTGATGCAAGCCCTGAGCCGTGCAGGCGACATGACCATCTACGGCGATAGGAACAAGGTGAAGGTGCTGCGTATCAACGACGAGGGCAAGCAGGACACTTATGTGCTGAGTATGATGGAACCTGAGGCGCTGACGAAATCACCCGCCTACATCATCCAGCAGAACGACGTGGTCTACGTGCAGCCAAACAACTATCGTAAGCGCCAGTCGGCCAACGCCAGCGACACCTCGAACGGCTCGTTCTGGGTCTCAGTGGTCTCTGTGCTGACAACGATTGCCGTGCTATTGTTTAAGTAAATGTCGTACCTCAGTCATAAGATCGGTATCGTAAAGAATGCGCTCATGGGAAATCTCATGAAGCTGAAAGTGCTATATGACATCAGAGTGAGACAGACAATGAAAAGTCCGGCAAGGAAAGAGAAGGATATCATCATATCACTCACCAGTTACGGGAAACGCGTGAAAGGAAGTGCCATATATGCCATCTACTCACTGTTGAACCAGACTGTAGGAGCAGAGCGCATCGTGCTGTGGCTCGACGAGAAGACCTACAACAGCGAGAACCTGCCCAAAAACCTGAGGCACCTCTGCGACTATGGACTGGAAGTGCGCTACGCCAAGGACATGGGTGCCTATACGAAGCTGATACACTCGCTGAAAGAATTTCCAGACAAGCATATTATCACCGCCGACGATGACATCTACTACACAAAGACCTTCATAGAGGAACTGGCTGAAGCTCACCACCGACACGCGAAGGCCATCATAGCAGGCTATGCCAAAATGCCAACGACAGACGGGGACAACCGGCTGAAGCCTTATACAGAGTGGCCTGAATACCACCATGTGAGTGCCGACTTCGAGTACGACAAGGCCAAGCTTTTTCCGCTGGGTTGGGCGGGTGTACTCTATCCTGCACACACGTTCGACGAGGAGGTGACCAACGAGGAGGTGTTCACTCGACTCTGTCCGAAGGCGGACGATGTATGGCTCTATGTGATGGGGCTGCGATGCCAAGCGGAAAAGCGCCTGCTCAAAGAGTCGCGCATCAGCTACTACCACACAGACCTCATCAGGCAACTGGCAACCAACGACCGGCTGACAGCTACAAACCGCCTGGAAGGTGAGAACGACAAGCAACTGGCTGCCGTGCTTGAGCACTATCATGAAGGGAAAAATGAGATAATAAATGAAAGATAATATGAAGGAATCAATGACAATCGGCGAGTTTGTCAAGACTTGCCTCGCCAAATGGAGATGGTTTGCCATTTCTGTCTGTACCCTGTTGTTGCTAGCCATCGCCTATTTGGTGGTAACCCCTCCCAAATACATCAAGAAGGCGCAGGTGCTCGTGAAGGACGAGAGCGCCATGGGAGCCATTATGGGGCAATTGGGAGGACTGGCAGAGCTGGGTGGCCTCGTTGGGCTGGGTGGCTCATCGAACGTATACAATGAGCTTTACGCCATGCAGAGTCCCTGGCTACTGCTCAACGTGGTCAACCAAATGCACCTCGATATGAGCTACACCATTAAGGGTATCCAGGATAAGGATCTCTATGGTGAGGATCTGCCCGTAACGGTTAACTTCAAGGACATCACCGAAGAGGACGATGTGCGCATGAAGCTTGACCTGTCAAAGAGCGGCAACGTGAAGGTGTACAAGCTGAAGAAGAACGACGACAAATACGACGACGAGCTGATGGGCAAGGTAGGCCAGACACTGAAAAGCTCTATCGGTGACATTGAGATCAACGCCACACCTTATCTCCAGAAGATGAAGGACAACGAGGTGACCATCACCGTGAAGCGCACAGAGCCGATGGCACTGGTGGAATACATCAAGAAGAAGCAGCTCAACGTGGTCGTGGGCAGTCGCGATGCCTCAATCATCGACATCAAATACAAGGACTTCTCGAAACAGAGGGCTACCGATGTAATCAACGCTATCATAGCCGAATACCGCAAGGAGAGCAACGACGACAAGGATGCCCAGGCTGCAGTCTCGGAACAATACGTGATAGAGCGCATAGCACGACTGGAAACAGAGTTGAAGACTCTCGACCAGCGCGTGGCAGACTATAAGAGCAAGACCCAGATGCCCGACCTCGAGATGATGGCCAAGGCATACGCAGAAGGGGCGATGGAGGTGCAGAAAGCCGACATGGAGGTAAAGAGCAAGCTATACCTCGTAGAGGCTATCCGCGACTATCTGCGCGACGAATCGAAGAAGGACGAACTGCTGCCTGCCCTGCTGATCACCGAGAAGGAAAGCGGGCTGGGAGAATCAGTGACTCAGTACAACACCCTGCAGCTACAGCGACAGAAGATCATCGCCAGCTCAAGCAAGGAGAGTCCGCTGGTGAAAGATCTTGACCAGCAACTCGCCGCCATGCACGACGCAGTGCTGAGCTCGGCAGAAAACGCCATCAAGCAGTTGAAAGTGCAGATGAAGAGCGTAGCCGAAAAGGACAAGGAGAGCAAGCAATGGCTGTCATCAGCACCTCAGAAGGCTATCGGCGGTCTGACCGACGAACGCGACTGGCGCGTGCTCAACGAAGTCTACGTGTTCCTGCTACAGAAGCGTGAGGAGGCACAGATGATGAAGGCGATGAGAACCGACGTCCGCGTGCTGACTCCACCGTTGGGAGTGAAAAAGCAAGCTTCGCCCAACGTTCCCGTCATCATCCTCGGATCGTTGCTGTTTGGTCTTTTCATCCCTGCCTGTAGAATCTTCGTAATGGGTAAAAAGTAAGGGTAAAGAAGGTGGTCATTCTGTTCATAGCAATCACCATTGTCTTGCTGGTTCTTTCCTGGAAATACATGTTCAGACTGGAGCCAGCGGGGGTGTTTGCTGTGATCTGGCTGGTTTCGGCCATCTCTGTGCTCCTGCTCAACAATTATATTGAACTGAGATACACAGGAGGGGTGTTTATGCTCACGGGCGTCACGGTATTCGTCATGGGTACCATCTTCAGCGATGCGTTCTATCATCCCGAGCCTACAGGCACAGGCCTCGAGCTCAAGAAGCAATGGGTAGGTCCCGCATTGCTCGTCCTCATAGCCGGAGCGATGGTGAATCCGATTTACTCTATCATCCTGCATGGGTTCAGTCTGCAAGTGTTGCTCGACATGCGCGAGATTATGGAGATGAACAAAGGTATTGCTGGTGACCGCTATTCGGGTTCTGAAGTGAGCAACTTCGTCAACCAGTTCTTCCTTATCTTCTCGTATGCAGCACCGGTGATTGGCGGTTTCTGCTACAGGTTAGTAGGACGATGGAACAAGGCACTATGTATCATTACGCTGATTCCTGGTACCTTCATTGCGCTCACGCAATCGATGAAGATGGGTATGATCACGTCGTTTATGCTGTGGCTGGCCAGTTATCTGGTTTGTTCGTTCAGCTATGGACTGCCTATCAAGATGAAGGTGAAAGCCATCCTGAGGTTCGCCCTCATCATCGTGGGATTCTTCCTCATCCTCTTTTTATCGATGGTGCTGCGGACAGGAGAAATCAGCGAGAAAACGATACTGGAGATCAGTGAGAAATTCGTGGCTTACTCTTTAGGGCACATGCACTGCGTAGACATGTGGTACACCTCGTATACCCCCACAGATCTGGCCTGGGGCAGTAAGACGTTTATGGGAATCTCCAATCTGCTGGGTATTGAAGAACGTGTCCAGGGACTTTACCCTGAATATCTTAACATCGGGAAAAACGGGTTCTACGGCATCTCGAATATCTACACCTGCTTCCGCCCCTTGGTGGAAGACTTCGGTGAGGTTGGAGCCATCATCATCATGTTTGGCATGGGAGTAGCCGCCAACATGTCGTTCAAGGCATTGAAAGCCCACCAATATATCTTCTTCAATCAAATGATACTCGTGGCAATCTACGGCTATGTGATGTGGTCGTTTGCTGCCTCCTTCTATATGTACACCAGTTATCTGGCAATGTTTGTAGTGGTTTATGTCTTGTTCCACCTGCTACAAAAGGAAACGGAGCCATGCTGAAGTTAATCAGGGAGAAACTGAGTTCAGGGATGGGGCGTGACATGGTGTGGACATTCTCCATCCAGCTGCTCATCATGCTCTGCTCTTTTGCAATCAACAAGTTGCTCGCCAGCCGATTGAGCATTGATGACTTCGGACAATACAACGTCATCAAGCGCTCGGTACAGGTACTCTCGTTCCTAATGCTTGCCGGCGTGGGCATCGCCCTGCCACGTTACATCCCACTCTACCGAAACAGCAATCCTCCGCGTAGGATTGCGCCACTGATGAGTGCCTCCTTTATATATATAATAGGTGTATCGCTCATCGTGTTGATAGTCTGCATGCTCTTCTCGGCGCAGATGGAGGATATCATCATCGGCCAAAGCGATAACATGCATCTGCTGATTGTGGCCCTGGCCTATGCTTTCACGCTTGCAATGGCCCAATACGTATTTGCCTACTATCGGGGTATTGGTGACTTCAAGTGGTATAACGGTAGTCAACTGGCTATGCAACTGCTGACCATCATACCCCTGATTCTGCTGCCTTTACTCACTGTCGGGCGTGTGTTCATGGCGTGGCTCGCCATTTCCATCGTGCTGGTGGCTTGTCTAGCGGGAAGGGAATTGAGAGGGAAGTGGCGATCGCTCTTCACTCTCCAGCCCTCACTCTTCGTTACGCTCATCAAGTATTCTTCAGGAAGACTCATAGCCGACTTCTTCCAGTTCTCACTGGCTGCCTTCCCACTCATTTACATCAGCAATACACAAGGTTTGCAAATCACAGCCTATTTCTCGGTAGGTATATTCTTTGTGACGATGGTTACCCCGATCTTCTCCTTCATGGGAATCATCCTACTGCCATACGTATCAAAGGCCTTAGCACGCAGCGAAATGGCAACAGCCAATCGCTTGGTGAACCGTCTGGCCATCACATACATAGGCACATCGATGATGTTTATCGGTATAATCTACATCTTCACCGAATTGCTGACCACCCTACTCTTCTCCAGCGACTATGTAGTGACTAAAGATCTGACGAGGATCATGATACTCTCCATCTTGCCTCAGGCCATCTATATGCTCTATCGCAACACCATCGATGCGGTGAGCATCATACCCTACAATGCCATCTTCTTGGGAGTATGCCTATTGGTAATGGTTGTAGGTTTCATGCTATCCTCCACTCTCACCCACTATGCCTGGACTTACCTCGCCGTTTCAACCCTCCAGGGTATTCTTGCTTGGGCCGCATGGATGTTGCTCAACAAGAAATAGACTGAATATTCAATTATTATTGGTAATTTGAGGCAAAATACAAAAAAAAAGTCGTACCTTTGCGCACTAATTACAGAAAAGTTACGTTTTATACTATAGAATGAACGTTCGAAAGGTATCAGTCATTTGTCCTGTCTTCAATGAAGAAAAGTTCATTGAAGCATGTATCGTGTCTATTATCGAACAGGATTACCCGCAGGACATGATGGAGGTATTGTTTGTCGATGGGCGCAGTACGGACAAGACACGTGAGATCATCGAACGATACATGACTCAGTACCCGTTTATCAAACTGCTTGACAACCCTGAACGCATTGTACCATACGCCCTGAATCGCGGTCTGGAGGCTGCGACTGGCGAAGTAATCATGCGGCTCGACGGCCACTGTACCTACCCCACGAACTACATCTCCGAACTCGTGAGATACCTCTACCAGCTGAATGCCGACAACGTAGGCGGCGTTTGGAACACACAGCCTGCGAAAGACACGCCCGTCTGCCAAGCTATCGCCCAGGCTTCGAGCCATCCCTTCGGTGTAGGCGGTTCGATGCACAAAATCGGTGCTTCGAAAATCATGGAGACCGACACGGTGCCCTTCGGATGCTATAAGCGCGAGGTGTTTGAGAAGACGGGGCCCTTCGATACCGATCTGGTGAGAAATCAGGATGATGAATTCAATGGCCGCCTGCAGAACTTGGGCGGTAAGATTTACCTGATTCCACAGGTGATCATCAACTATACTGCGCGTGACACTCTCAGCAAGATGCGGAAGATGTACTATCAGTATGGGCTCTACAAGCCGCTGGTGAACAAGAAATTGGGTGCGCCTGCCACCGTCAGACAGTTCTTCCCGCTGATATTCCTTTTAGGACTGATTGTCGGAGGCGTCGCCAGCATCTTCTCGCCTTTCATCCTACATGCTTACACAACATTCCTGATGCTATATCTCTTTATCGGCATCGTGGTGGGCAGCATGAGTGCCATCCGTATGCATCAGCCACTTCTGGCGCTGCTGATGCCCTACGTATTCTTCAATATTCACATGAGCTACGGCATCGGCTATCTCGTGGGCATTTTCAACGTGATAGGCAACAGGTCGGCTCAAGTCAAACCCAACAGATAAAGCGATGAAAATTCCATTCTCACCACCAGATATTACGGAGCAGGAAGCTCAGGAAGTGACGGCAGCCCTGTTGTCAGGATGGATTACGACGGGACCACGCACGAAAAAGCTGGAGTCGGATATAGCCAGCCTTTGTGGGGTGGATAAAGCCGTCTGCCTCAGTTCGGCTACAGCCTGCTTGGAGTCGATTCTGCAGATACTTGGTATCGGTCCTGGCGATGAGGTGATTACCTCAGCCTATACTTATACGGCTACAGCGAGTGTGGTTTGTCACATCGGAGCTACCCTCAGGTTTGTAGATACCCAAAAGGACTCGCTGGAGATGGACTACGAACAGATGGCTGATGCTATCAACGAACGGACGAAGGCCGTTATACCGGTAGACCTGGCAGGTATCCCCTGCAACTACGAAAAGGTTCTGGCTGCTGTTGAGAGCAAGAAGCACTTATTCTGCCCCAACAACGATCTGCAAAGAAGTTTTGGAAGAGTCATCGTGGTAGCCGACGGTGCGCACGCACTGGGTGCCCAGTGGCGAGGACAAATGGTAGGTTCTATAGCCGACTTCACCTCATTCAGCTTCCACGCTGTGAAGAACTTTACCACTGGTGAGGGAGGCGCATTGACCTGGAAAAATCATCCTGGCATCGAGAATGAGAAGATGTATAAAGAGTTTCAGTTGTTGACGCTGCACGGACAAAGTAAGGACGCGCTGGAGAAAAGTCAATTGAACTCATGGGAGTATGACATTCTTTTCCCAGGCTACAAGCGCAACATGACAGATATCATAGCTGCCATCGGACTGGTACAAATGAAGCGATTCCCTGCCCTTCTGGCTCGCAGAAGGCAACTGATAGAGCGCTATAACGAGGCTCTGAAGGACGAGCACGTCAGCGTGCTGGCACACTATACTGATGAATACACCTCGTCAGGACATCTCTACCTCGTTAGGCTTACCGGCCGTAGCAGTGAGGAACGCAATGACATCATCAACCAGATGGCAGAACGTGGCATTGCCACTAACGTGCATTACAAGCCGCTGCCGATGATGACGGCCTACAAACGGCTGGGATTCAACATCAAGGACTATCCCAATGCCTACCACTACTTTGAGAACGAGATCACACTACCGCTCTACACAAAGCTTACTGACGAACAGGTGGAGTATATTTTGGAAAACTTTAAGAGCATCATACATTGATCAGATTCTTCGACATCATATTCTCTGCACTGGGACTGATTGTACTCTTACCCGTCTTTGCAGCCATCTGTCTGAAGATTAAGATTGGTAGCAAAGGGGGCTGTTTTTTCATTCAGGAGCGCATCGGCAAAGACGGCAAGCCCTTTGGACTGTACAAATTCCGCACCATGCGCATAGGGGCCGACAGTGAGGGACTGCTCACCGTGGGAGAGCACGATGCCAGAATCACCCGTGTAGGTTATTTCCTCCGTAAGACGAAGATGGACGAACTGCCTCAACTGTGGAACGTGCTGAAAGGCGATATGAGTCTTGTGGGACCAAGACCGGAGGTTAGGAAATATGTCGAACTCTACACAGACGAACAACGGAAAGTGCTCCGTGTGAGGCCAGGCATCACCGACTATGCCTCAATTGAATACGCCAACGAGAACGAACTGTTGAGTAAGGCAGAGGATCCTGACCGCACCTATATAGAAGAGGTGATGCCCGACAAGATCAAGCTGAATATGCGCTATCTGGAACACTATACCGTAAGCGAGTATTTCAAGATTATCTTCCTAACGTTTAAAAGTCTGGTGTCATGAAGCGAGCCTTTGATTTCTGCTGGTCACTCGTCTGCCTCATTCTTTTTTCCCCGCTCTTCATCGCGTGCTACATAGCCGTCCGCCTGGAGGATGGCGGCCCTGCCTTCTTCCGTCAGGAACGCATCGGCAAGGGAGGGAAGCCCTTCAACATCCTGAAATTCAGAAGCATGACAACAAACGGCCATCGCGATGAGTATGCTCTTTTCAAGCATGAGAAGAACGAGAACCTGACGCGTGTAGGCAGATTTCTGAGAGATCACCACCTCGACGAACTGCCTCAGTTGTGGAACGTGCTGAGGGGCGACATGTCATTCGTCGGACCACGCCCTGAACGAAAATACTACATCGACCTGATAATGGAAAAGGATCCTCGCTATGAAAGGCTCTATCAGTTGCGCCCGGGGGTAACGAGCTATGCCACGTTGCACAATGGCTATACCGATACGATAGAAAAGATGCTGATCCGTTTGGAAATGGATCTTTACTATCTGGAAAACCAGTCGCCAATGCTTGATGCAAAGATCCTGGCTCAGACCTTCCTCTACATTGCCTTCGGCAAGAAATTCTGAATGCTACATTTTCTTAAACCACAAACGTAGCACCTTATCCTTAAGTACCATATCACTGCTGTTCAGTGTCTCGATGGTGAAAAGGTCATCCAAGGCGTTAATGCCCAACGGTGCTATGGTCTCAACATTCTCCACAAGAATATCACCCTCAGCACGCTCATGCTTGTGGCCATTATAAAGACGAAGAGTCTGACCCTTACGCTCAAAGTTGAACAAATAGCCATAGTGCCCCGTATCATGATCATGGTCTACGGCTTCCAGCAATCGCATCTCGACACCCCAGAATACACGGGTGTCAGAAAGATCACGACTTACACCTGTGGCCAGAGTATCAACACGTACCAAGTGCCAATAGCCATCAAGATCACCATTGTCGGAGGTCTCTATGTCGCAGCTTGTCAGAAGCAAGCAAATACCTGTAATCAACAGAAGGAAATGTTTCATCGTCGCGTGTTTAGGATTCCTGTTTTACTAAGTGTCAACTGAATGCCGTTGTTATTACCTCGAATGGCACCAAAATCGGCTCCCCAGGCAGCAGTAGCCCTCCAACCCTTTGCGAAGGTCCAGCCTACCTCAGCCAGCAGACTGGTGTTATACTTCCGATGAGTGTAGGGACTCTTATAACGGCCTAACCCGTCCTGCCACGATGCCAGAATACGATAGTGGAAAGTGGGCAGAGGCTGACCACTGATACCCAGGTGCCAGGCCTTAAACCGGTTGTTGTTCACCTCAATCCTGCCATTGTCATTATAGAGTGGAGAAAGATAGAGCGGATTGCCAGCTACCTGTCCCCAATGCTCCCACCCCATTAGGATATAATGATTGTAGAATTCGTCGATGCCGCCGATATGGTCTGAGAAAGAAGGGGTACGGTCATGATAGACAGCACCACTCTGATATTTCGTGTAGAGATACTCTATGACGATATCCTGCAGCCAAGTGCCCTTGCGCAGCTGCAATTCGGCACCCAGCATGATATCCTTGAAGTCATAAAGCAGATAGCGGTTGTCCTTCTTATCATTCCACTCGCTGCCTTTGCCATAGCCGTCATAATCGAGCATAAACATCGCCGACTGATCCTCGAAGAACTTATCGGCATAGAGGCTCACACACCAGTCGCCGAGATCGTAGTTAAGACGAAGCAGCCAACTGCCGAGATGGTTACCCTCTGAGTTCTGGTAAGTAGTCTCATTGACTTCACCACCACCAGGAATCAGTGCATGCAGGAAGGCCTTCAGACCCGAATCGTTGTGATATATCTTGTCACCGTTATCATCTTTCAGATAGGATGTGCCACCAAACTGGCAAGCCAACTCAACACCCAACTCTGCAGAGAAAGGTTTCCCTTCCTTACCGATCTTCAGATAGCCTGCCTTGCTGTGATATAAAGCATGCTCAGTGTAACGATGTTCCTGATGGGTGAAGTCTTTCTGCCAGTTATCGTCAGTATACATACCATAGGCGATATGTCCCTTGAGAGACAACCATTTACGGGTACCGGGAATCGCCCAGTATTCCGGCAAGGCAAGACGTACCTGGGGTACCGGACGGGCATTGATGCCAAGCGTCTGTGAGCCTGTGCTTAGCTCCTGGTTCTTCAGTTCCATCGGCTGCTCCTTGGCGCCTACGGTGAGTACGCCTTTCAGCCAGCGACCTTCGAAATACGCCTGCTGCACTACCAGCGTACTGGTAAAACCTGCAGCCACAGCCAGATCTGCACCATAGCCAATGCCCCACTTACGGCCATCATCAGCAGAAAGGGGGCGCTGGAGAGCACCACGAAGATAGCCATTCGATGTCTTTATCGAACTCAGGCCATACTTGTTGGCATTGAGCCACAGGGGGGTATGGTCGCCACCAGAGAATGTCGCTTGGAACTCAGCCCGATACTGCAGACTGTCGAAGAGCGAACGATTTTGTGCACTGACAGTCTGGTAGCTACACATTATTAATAATATAGAAACGAAATATCTCATATCGGGTACAAAATTACGAAGAAAAAATGAGAAAAGATACACTTATAGGGAAAATCCCCTCCCTGTTTAGGGAAAATCCTTTGCAAACCTGCCGATTTTGTCGTTTCTTTGCACTGTGAAATAGAAAAAGAATGTCGAACAAGCTAAAATGATACGAATATGAAGAAGATGTTTTTCGCACTGATGGTGATGCTGACCACGACAATGGCGGCAAGCGCAATGAGCTACGAGCAGGCCCGCAGCGAGGCCCTGTTCCTCACCGACAAAATGGCATACGAGCTGAATCTGACTGACGAGCAGTACGAGGCAGCTTATGAAATCAATCTCGACTACCTGATGGGAGTAACAGGACGTGCAGATGTATTCGGCACCTACTGGGAGCGCAGGAATCTCGATCTCAGCTATATCCTGCTCGACTGGCAGTGGAGCGCCTATCTGGCAGCTAGCTATTTCTATCGTCCACTCTACTGGGAGGCAGGCTACTGGCACTTCGGTGTCTATCGCCGCTATCCGCACCGTGACTATTTCTACTTCGGGCGTCCGCACTTCTATGCCACCTATCGCGGCGGACACGCCTGGCACGTTTATGGCGGACATGGCTACTATTATGTACACAGAGAGCACTTCCGCTCATCTCCAAGAGCACACTTCGGTATGCACGATCGCTGGAACCGTGGTGACTTCCGTGCATCTCACCACAGCTCTACACGCATCACGGCAGGACCTAATCATGGCAATCACGGAGGTAGAATCGGCAGCAATGCTTCTGGCTATAACCGTCCCATGAATCATGGAAATGGTAACGTGAGTCGCAGACCAAGCAACAGCTTTGGAGGCTCTTATGGCAACAGACCGAATGGCGGTTCCTTTGGCAACAGACCGAATGGTGGTTCTCACAGCAGTAGCTCTAACGTGAACAGAGCACCTTCACGCCTAACTGAGAATTCTCACTTGAATAGCAGCTCGCGCCATGGAAGTTTTAGCGGACACGGCAGCACCCCCATCCGTCCCTCTCACTCTTTCGGAGGCTCGTTCTCTGGTGGTTCCCGTTCTGGAGGTTCGTTCTCTAGTGGTTCCCGTTCTGGAGGTTCATTCTCTGGCGGCTCTCACGGTGGAGGTTCCCACTCAGGCGGTTCACGAGGTGGTGGTGGCGGTCACTTCGGAGGCCACAGATAAACAAGGCTACAGTTCAAGCGTGCGGATCTCCGCATTCGACATCCTCTGAATATCGCTCATTGACTTTTTATAATATACTGCCTGGATGGCCTTGTTCATGATTCCATGGCCTACAGCCAGCACCTTCTTTCCTGGGAATGTCGCCCTGACATAAGCGATGAATTCGCCAGCCCTGGAAAGAAGGTTTTCTAATGTCTCGATGTCATCAGGCCACACTTCACCCTTCAGTTCTGGGATAAAGCGTCCAGTAAAACTGCCCCAGTCGCGCTCACGTAGCAAAGGGGTCGTCTGCACCTCAAGTCCATGGGGCTCAGCGATTATCCTGGCTGTATCGACAGAGCGTTTCAGATCACTGGCGATGACGGCATCGAGAAGTCGGTCTTTCCACGCCTCACTCAACTGAATAGCCTGGAGAATACCATTTTCATTGAGCTCTCCCTGCGTCTGTCCCTGCATGATCTGACGGGCATTATCCACCGTTTCTCCATGCCTGACTAAGTATAAAGTTGTCATCTTCTTTTAAATTTTGCTGCAAAATTACATAATTATTTGCTTTTTCCACCTTAATTTGCTATATTTGCAGCGCAAAACCAAGATTATTACGTATATGAAGATATTACAAAGTTCTGTTTTCCGTGCCATCTGTGCCATCACCGTTGGTATTCTGTTGATTAAATATCCTGATAATACCGTCACGTGGATTACCGTAGCCATCGGTATTTTGTTCTTGCTTTCAGGACTGATTTCGCTGATTGTCTATGTGAATGCCCGCAAAAACGTGTCGGAATATAAGATCATTGATGCCGAGGGACGCGTGGTGGCAGGCGAAAAACCCACCTTCCCCATTGTTGGCGTGGGTAGTCTGATTCTGGGATTCCTGCTGGCACTGACACCCAACATCTTTATCACAGCCCTGATGTATATCATCGGAGGCATCCTGATTCTGGGAGCCATCAACCAGTATATGAACCTGATCAATGCCCGTAGGTTTGGTAAGGTTGGCATCGGCTACTGGGTGTTCCCGTCTGTCATACTGCTGATTGGCCTCTATGTCATCATCAAGCCCATGGTACCTGCCAGCATGGCAATGCTCATTCTGGGCTGGTGCTCGCTGCTCTATGGCGTGACGGAGTTGATCAACTCCATCAAGTTCCACTCCGACAAGAAGAAATTCAGGGAGGCGCAGGAGATCCAAGTGGCAGAGGAGGTCGTAGAGAATACAGAGGAACTGACGGTTGAAGAGGTCAAGGACGAAGTACCCGCTGATAATACTCAGCTTTCCGTTCCAACTTCATCGGATAAGCTCTAGAACTGCTGGGCATGCGGTAGAGACGCAACTGACGGCCTTCGAATGCGAAGGCTGTATATTCACCCACTTTGGGAGGTTCAACACCAAACTGGCGACAGGCTATTTCTGTGGCCAGTTGTCCTGCCGTAACGACACTTTCGCATAAAGGAAGGCCGCGCACCATCTGACGGAGATCTGTTTCCTCCACGATCTCCAGATCTTTATCTGAGGCGGTACCTGTTGTGCGACGGATGCGCGTAGCGGTATCAAAGAGGGCGATGCCCTCAGCTTCAAGAAAAGGAACCAACTGCTCCAGACGGAAACACTTATGGGCTGCATCCACAAAATAGTCCTTATCCTGAAAGAAGAGCAATCCGAAGATGCGCCACATGTCATTGATGAAATTCGGATAATAGAACTTCATCGACCAGCGCTTCTCTGAAGGCGGAAAAGTGCCAAGCATCAGCAGCCTGGCACCTTTAGGGAGAAACGGCTGAAAGGGATGACGCTCTACCTCCATTACTTCTTGCCCAGTTCCTCTATCACCTCCTCTGTAAAGCCCTGGATATAAGTCCTCAGAATATCAATACCACGCTTGTTCTCGCGTCCCCAGGGAATGATAAGGTCAGCAAACTTCTTCGTGGGTTCAATAAACTGCTCGTGCATGGGCTTTACATCGTTTTCATAATGGTCGAGCACCATGTCGACAGTACGCCCGCGCTCCACAACGTCGCGGCGGATATTACGTATCAGGCGCACGTCACTGTCGGTATCCACGTAAATCTTCAAATCCATCATGTCGCGGAGCTTCTTGTAGTGAAGTGTCATGATGCCCTCGAGAATGATGACGGGCTTCGGTTCTACATGAATAGTCTCCGGCAGACGATTGGAAAGCACATAGGAGTAGGTGGGTTGTTCGACAGCCTCGCCGTTTTTCAATTTCTTGATTTGTTCTGTCAGCAGTTTCCAGTCGAAGGCATCAGGATGGTCGAAGTTAATCTGCTTCCGCTCCTCCGGTGTTAGTTCGGTAGTGTCGTTATAATACGAATCCAAGGGGATGACCGCTGCACAATGAGGAGGCAGCGCTTTGGCAATACGTTTCACGACGGTGGTCTTGCCAGAACCTGATCCGCCCGCGATTCCAATAATAATCATAAACTTCTATTCAATTTTCACTTTTCAATTCTCACTTTTCACTTCTCCAAGTACACCACTGTCGGCAGATGGTCACTATAGCCATTGAGCCACTGGCCTCCAGCATGTGTGCGCAGGGTATTACCCTTGTAAGGACCATCCTGTTGTATCAGGTAAGGACGACGGAACACCTGATAATCAGTCAGTTTCAGGCCCGTAGTTCCCAAGAGCGATGACGATACGATAATCTGATCGAACAGATTCCAGGAACCTTGGAACTGCAGGGTACCTTCACCCGCCGCCAGCATATTCCACCAAGGATTATAGAGGTCACCCTCACCTACCTCAGCCTTTTCTCGCTTGGCTCCCAAGCACTTCGCCATCGAAGGGTCCTGAGGGTCGTCGTTCATATCGCCCATAATCAGCAACTTCACCTGCGAATCATCCTTCAGCAACGAGTCCTTTACCACTCTGAGCTGGGAGCCACCCTCCTCACGGTAATAAGAGGTTGCACCACGTGAGGGCAGATGATTCACCACGATGGTGACATGCTCACCTGCCAGTGTACCACTCACAATCAGGAATCCACGACTGGCACGCTTTGCATCCTCTGGCAACTTATATATATAAGGTATAAGCTTCACGTTACGCACACTGAAACGGGCAGGGTCATAGAGCAGGGCACAGTCGACGCCACGCTGGTCTGGCCCTTCGATATGTGCGAACTGATAATTGCGGGCTTTCAATGGAGCCTCGTTACAGAGATCCGTCAGACATCTGGCATTCTCCACCTCAGCCACACCAATGGCTGCACAACCTTCCTGCAACTTGTCGGTACCCATTTCAGAAAGCACACGCGCCATGTTATGCAACTTGTTGACATATTTCTCGCCCGTCCACTTATAGGTACCCTCAGCCAGAAACTCATAATCGTTCTTGCCTTCGTCATGGCAGGTGTCAAACAAGTTTTCCAGGTTATAAAAGCCAATCGCATAGTCGGCCTTTCCTCCGTCTGGACGGGAGGCGCTGACTGTCGTTGTTGCCAAGAAAGCCCCTACAATTAATAGTAATAATCTCATATCTGATCGTTTATGAGTGCAAATATACCACAAAAATCTGAGCAGACAAAGAAAAAGGGACAAAAAAGTTTGTAGATTCCAAAAAAACTTCGTACCTTTGCACCCGCTTTATGCGAATTTAGTAATTAAACATTAATATTTAACTCAAAAATGAAAAAAGGTATTCATCCAGAAAACTATCGCCCCGTCGTATTCAAGGATATGTCCAACGGCGATATGTTCCTTTCGAGGTCTACAGCAAAGACGAATGATACAGTAGAATTCGAAGGCGAAACTTCCCCAGTGGTAAAAGTCGAAATCTCTAGCACCTCTCACCCGTTCTACACTGGTAAGAGCAAGCTCGTTGACACCGCAGGTCGTGTTGATAAGTTCATGAGCCGCTACGGTAAGGCTGCGAAGAAGTAAGATTATAACCGCAAGATTTATAAAGGCACGTCCCAGGTAGTTGCATATGCCGAGGATGTGCCTTTTTACTATTAAATACCCAATGACATAAAAATCTTAAAAAATGAAAAGGCTGTCCTATTTGATTCCATTATTTATCTTAGCCTCATGCACATCCGAGGATAATTCAATGTCCCCAGAGCCCATGCCAGCCCCGGTTATCGAGCCTGTCGCCAACACCAACCAGAATGACGCATCGGAGAATCCCTATCTGGCAAGACTTGAAATGCCAAAGACAAAGACTGGCAGCCAAGTCATCACTCACGAGACGAAAGACTTCGGGGTGAACTACTCCATAGAATGGGACGGCAAGCTGAAAGCACAGCGCTGGACCTGCTACCAGTTCTACGAAAAGAATTTCCCCCACAATGGAAACAGCCGCAAAGGACTTTGGCCTAATGGCGACCCCTGGGCCTATGACCCAAACGTGCCAATGGAGGATCAGCAGGCAAAGACCAACGAGCTCAGCAAATCGTACTTCCCAGGCTTCCCCCAGACAACGGCCAATTACTTCCAGAAGGGGCATATATGCCCTTCGGCAGACCGTCTTTTCTCCAGGGAAGTCAATGAGCAGACTTACTACATGACGAACATCTTGCCCATGGTGGGCAAGTTCAATCAGGGCATCTGGGGTGTCATGGAGAATAAGCTGCGGGCGTTCATTGGCGAGACCATGGACTCCCAGACTTTTGCCATGAGCAGGACCTGGAACGGTTTCTGCGACACGCTCTTCGTCTGCAAGGGCGGCACCATCGACAATGCAGAGCAGATACTTGGCTATACCGTCGAATCGGCCAAGACGTCTGGCGAGACAGAACTGTATCCCGGCAAGCATATCATTCCAAAGTATTTCTTCATGGCCCTGCTCGCCAAGAAGGGGAATAACTACAAAGCGCTTGGCTTCTGGGTGGAGCACCTCAATGAAGACCATTCGAAAGATCCGCTTGGCGACTACGTGGTCAGCATCGACCAACTGGAGAGCTTGACAGGCATAGACTTCTTCTGTAACCTGCCTGACGACGTAGAGGACAAGGTAGAATCAGTATCTTCTGAACAGATAAAGAATGATTGGGGACTGAAGTGAAAAGTTAAAAAAAAACAAGACACCACAACTTTTCACTTCTCACTCCTCACTTTTCACTCCTTTTTTGTATCTTTGTACCCAAGAACTTAACATGTCTATATTATAAGAAATGAAAACCGTTTACGATTTCACTGTCAAGGACAGAAAAGGAAAAGACGTATCTCTGAAAGAGTACGCCAATGAAGTGTTGCTGATTGTCAATACAGCAACCAAGTGTGGATTCACCCCGCAATACGACGAACTGGAGAAGCTCTACGAGAAGTATCATGCACAGGGTTTTGAGATCCTCGATTTCCCCTGTAACCAGTTCGGACAGCAGGCTCCTGGTACCGATGAGAGTATCCATGAGTTCTGCAAGCTGAATTACGGTACAGAATTCCCCCGCTTCAAGAAGATCAAGGTCAATGGCGACGATGCTGATCCCCTCTATAAGTTCCTTCAGGAGCAGAAGGGTTTTGCAGGATGGGACATGAGCCACCAGATTGCTCCACTCCTTGACGATATGCTCTCAAAGGCTGACCCCGACTACAAGCAGAAGCCCGACATCAAATGGAACTTTACCAAGTTCCTTATCAACAAGAAGGGTCAGGTAGTAGCTCGCTTCGAACCAACAGAGAATATAGCAAATATTGAGGCTCAGATTGAAGAACTGCTGAAATAAGGATTCCTTTTATACATAATCACATCAAAAAAGGCTCGTTTCACAACGAGCCTTTTTCATAAAAACTTACTTAAAAAACTAAATTAATCAACCATAAACCTTAACCATTAAAATCTTATCTGCTGCAAAGGTACATTTAGATTTAGAAACTTATGTTCATATAGCGTTTTTTGATGTTTAAAATGCGTTATTTAGCGGATTTTCCACTTAAAATCACGTAATTTCAACATTTTTAGCCTGAAATCATTACTTTTTCATCAAAAAATGATGGTTATTCACGGAAATTATCTAATTTTGCACATACAAATACTGACCATAAATGGATTATCGGATTCTATTAACGCTGGCCATCATGGCGATGATTATCATTTTCTTCCTGATAGGAAGGAACGCCTATCTGCGCAGTATACGATTCCGAGAGCGTACACAGCTCAATGCCATCTTCACCAATATCACCCACGAACTGCTCACTCCCCTCACCGTGATTTCCGCCTCTGTCGATAAGCTCAGGGACGAGGAGCCTGACTATAGCCGCGACTACGATCTGATGCAAGTCAACATCCAGCGCATGGTGCGACTATTACAGCAGATCCTTGAGGCCAGCAAGTCAGAGGCTGGTGAACTGAAGTTACTGGTAACACAAGGCGATGTCATGCGTTATATCCGTGAGACAGCAGAATGTCTGGAGCCGCTCCTCCTCAAGAAGAAGATGAAATTCACCATCACCTGTCAGCCTGAGAGTATGATGGGATGGATAGATACCGACAAACTCGACAAGATTATCTATAACCTGCTCTCAAATGCAGCCAAATATTCCAGCGAGAATGGTGAAGTAAGCATCAAGGCCACCACGAACTACACCTATGATCACATCCGCATCATCGTCAGTGATACTGGCGTTGGCATCCCACCCCATAAGCTGCAACACCTCTTCGAACGCTTCTATATAGGTGATTTCCGTGAGCAGCGCACCATCGGAACAGGTGTGGGACTGGCCCTCACGCGCGACCTTGTCTACCTGAATCAAGGCACTATCGACTGTCAGAGCGAAATGGGCAAAGGTACCACATTCACAGTCACATTACCTATATATAAAGAAGCCTTCAAGCCTGAACAAATTGATGAACAGCACAAGATCGACTTCAACATCCCCAAGAATACCATCGTCGACTTCCAGAGTATCGTTCCGGACATCAACGCAGACACAGGCAACAGCCCCGACGACAAGTATAAGCTGCTGATTGCCGAGGACAACCTCGAGTTGCTGATGCTCATGCAACAACTGTTGAAGGCATACTACAGAGTCTACATCGCCAAAAATGGTGCTGAGGCACTGAAGATAGTCCAGACCAAGGCACTCGATCTGATTGTCTCCGACGTCATGATGCCAGAGATGGATGGTTTCGAACTCACACGTACCATCAAGGGCGACACCAACTACAACCACCTGCCTATCATCCTGCTCACAGCCAAGACAAATGAGGAAGACGAGGAACAGGCACTCGAGGCTGGCGCAGACGAGTTCCTCACCAAGCCTTTCCGTCTGAAAGACCTCAAGCTGCGCATCGACAACATCATCGAGAACCGTAAGCGCATGCAAATCGAGACCAGTCAGGAGGGCGGCGAGGAAGTCCGCCAGAAGGTAGCCAAGCCTCTGACCCCCGAGGAGATTTTCGTGAACCGTGTGCTCGAGTTCGTACACCAGCACCTGGCTGATGAAGATTACGACCGCGATGCCCTGGCTGCCGATATGGGTGCCAGTGCTTCCACCTTATATAATAAATTAAAAGCCATCACAGGCATGAATGTCTCGACTTTCATCCGCGATGTCCGTATGAAGGAAGCCCGCCGCATGGCTGAGGAGAATCCCACCCTCCGAGTCAGCGACCTCGCCTACAGCGTCGGATTCCATGATCCACGCTATTTCTCCACCTGCTTCAAGAAACAATTTGGCATCCAACCCAAGGAGTTTCTCGACAGCTTGTTACAAAAAACATAAAAAACATATCAAGTTCGGTATTTTTTCACCTTTCACTTTTCACTTTTCACTTTTATTTTGTAACTTTGCACGCGGATATCACCAATCCTAAACTTTATAATTATGGCTAAACAAAAAAAATTCATCCTCCAAGAGAGTGAAATTCCTACACAGTGGTACAACATTCAGGCAGACATGCCCAACAAACCCATGCCACCGATTCATCCAGTAACC
>ODAI012182720.1_pt1 | contig 37492 bp, 28 predicted proteins | sample 1539321 | NCBI WGS metagenome assembly ODAI01 (sample SAMN02144231, study PRJEB22623) | gut metagenome | biome: sheep rumen | host: Ovis aries | place: New Zealand
ATCATGCCGCTGTGGAGGAATTTGTTCGAATCAATAATAAGAAACGAATAAGAACGGATAGAATGTATGCGTACATGGCGGCTGTTGATGTTTGCAACGGATAGAATGTAAGCATACATACTCATTTACTTTCATGTTTTGTATGTATAAAGTCAGTATTCTTCCTGTCTATTAGTATGATGTTGTTCATCATCCTCCATGCTAATCCGGGGATTGCTGATATTCTTCCCAATGACTTGTAGCGCAGTTGTTTTGGTATTGAGATAAAGATAGAAATACCCAGGGAGAAAAACAGTAGCCACCATTTGGTGCACCATACAGGAATTATGATTGTCATAAAGACGGTAAAGAACGTGATGATGACTATAAGGATTGAACGTGGTATCAATGCCTGCTGTAGTGTCTTGTCAATATAGTTGATATTGCCACGACGAATTGCCGTGGGAAAATAATGCATCATACTGTACAGACTCTGGATTTGTCCTGTCATCCAGCGGAGGCGCTGGCGTTGGAAATTGTCTTTGTTTGACACCTTCTCATCGAGAACGTCTATGTCTTCTTCATACTTTATAAAGATGCCTTGCCTCATAAGCAATGCCTCAAGCTCGCGATCCTCAACGGCAGTGCTAAGTTTCGATACATTCTCCTTGAACCATGCGAAGTCGAAGCACATGCCTGACCCGATGAGGGCCGACGACATGCCGATGGCGTTATGTGCCTTGCGGAAGATAGTGTTGTTGATTTCCTCGCTGATGCCGTCAAGAGCAGCAATGTCATTGTCGTTGTTCTTGGCGCATCGGTGACACTGTATAGCCTTGAATCCCTGGTTACATGACTCGTTTAGCTGCCGAAGGAAGTCGGGCTTGACAACATTGTCGGCATCAAGGATTACAACGTGGTCGTATGTCCTTTCTGTCCGCTCCATAGCATAGCAGAGAGCATTAGCCTTCGAACTTTTTTCAAACTCGGGGATGAAGAGGCTGGCACCAATGGCAGATAATTGCTCGTTAGTGGAGTCTTTCATACGGTCGGAAATCACGGCAACCGTGAATTTATCCGATGGGTAGTCTTGTTTCAGGCATTCTTCAACTGAGTGAATGATTACCTTGTCTTCTTTGTAGGCAGGAAAAAGGATGAGGAAAGAAACTTTTTTGTTTGTGGGCTTCTTCTGAACGGGCTTTCTACAGAATAAGGAAGCAACAGAGAAAACAACTACATAAAAAACCGATGCGGCCGTGAAAAGCCACAGCAGTATATCCAAAGCGTGTATGTAATCCCATATTGTCATGACAATCACTTTCGCTTTTCTACCCCTTTTATGTGATTGAAGGCATTCTTCATATCTTTGATTTTGTCTTCAAAAGGCAGTTTGTCAACTTTTGCAGCTTTGAATATGCTGACGTAGGACCATAATATGATGAAGGGAGCCTTGATGAATGATTTGTCCCATTTATCGTCAACGAGATAGTTTGGAGTGGCAAGTGCAAATACGAACATCATCCAGACTGCAAGTATCCACCATTTTATGGCCAAGGAAGTATATATAACAGGTAGGGTGATACTCATCAATGCAACAATGCCGACAAGGATGGTTCTCGGAATGAGAAGCCACTGTATTATCTTGTCAGCATGATCGTAGTTCTTGCTGAAAATAGCTCCCGGCAAGTACTTGATGTTGGAAAGTATTGTGCGAAGTTGCGTTTTTGCCCATCTGCTGCGCTGTTGGTTGAAGTCGGCAGTGTGGCGGGTCTTCTCGTCATATACAAGAATGTCGTCGAAATAGTCAACATAAATACGCTGGCGCATGAGCATGGCTTCAAGTTCCTTGTCTTCCCATGCTGTCTTGACATTGACAATATTTTCCTTGAACCATTTAAAGTCGAAAACAATACCACTGCCAGTAATTGCTGACGATAGGTTCAGCGTGATATGGCCGCGACGGAATATCGAATTGTTGATTTCTTCGAATATAGCATCAAGATTGGCAATTGCCGTATCGCGGTTCTTTGATACACGGTGAACTTGGATGGCTTTTGTTCCGGCGCACTCGTAGGCATCGTTCAGCTGTTGCAGGAAGTCGGGGCCTACGATGTTTCCTGCATCGATAATAACCACCAGATCGTAGATCTTGAATTGAGGCAGATTGTTGATTGCGAGTTGGAGTGCCCGGCCTTTGGTGCTGTGACTGAAATTGGGAGTAAGCAAAGTGACGGGATATTGTGCAAGCTTGAAATTCGTGACTTCGTCTTGATGGTCGGAAACGACGGTGACGTCGAACAGACGTTGAGGGTAGGTCTGTCCTAGGAGCGACTTTACTGTCTGTTCTATGACTGCATCGTTCTTGTATGACGGGATGATAACGATGAAGCGGTTCTGAGTCTTGGAAACTGGTATCTCTGTGTGCCTGTTTATCAGTGAAGCTGCTGCAAATAGCGTAAGGTATAACACAGTACCAGCAGCAGGTAAAAATAGTATTATGTCGATGGCGTATAATATATTCCAGAAATCGAAAGTCATAATTTCATCTTTATAAAATCGGTGATTCCACGAATAACAGCTTTCACATGTTCTTTTCTATGGGTCAGGCTGTATCTCATTGCATCTCTCGAACCTACTATGAATATCAGATAAATATAGGTAAGTATCAGAATTGGGAACGAGAAGTTGCGTTTTGCGAAAAGCAGACGGTTGCGCGTCAGGTAATATGTCTTCTGCGGACTGGCCTGCCCTGTTGCCTGACTCTCCTTATGATAAATCGTACATGAAGGGTCGTACCATATTCCATAGCCAGCACGGTGTATCATCATAGACCAGTCGAGCTCTTCATAGTAGAGAAAATAACATTCTGGCATATATCCTGCTCTTTCTATCGCTTCACGTCTGACCAGCATTGCTGCACCATGGGCATATGGGGTAGGACGTGCTGTATCGTACTGTCCGTGGTCGTCTTCACCATAGCCGACAGACCGATTCCGAAGGGTTATGCGTGACAGGCCGGTGAAACCTGCATACTGTATGGGGTTGTTTCCCCATGCAAAGCGGATTTTAGGACATACGATGCCAATATTCTCAGACGATTCTAAGCGGGAAATAAGGGCTTCGGCATTGAACTCTCTAAATATAGTGTCATTGTTTACAAAAAACAGATATTTTCCATGAGAAGCCTTGATACCAAGATTATTGCCGCCGGCAAAGCCAAGATTTTTTCTACTTCTTACTACATGTATGTTTGGAAATAGTTTTTCCAGTTCTGTGGCTTCATCTCGCCTTGAGCCATTATCAACCACAATCACCTCAATGTCATCGCTTGAAGGGATGGTCTCTATCAAATCGCGCGTGCAGTCAATGCCGTTGAAATTGATAGTAATGATGGATAATCTACACTCTCTTTGCAAGCTTCTTTTCTAATTTAATGCGTTCTTTCTCCTTTTGTTTTGCCAATTGGGCCTCTTCGTATTTTGTCCATTCGTTTTCAATGTGCGGAAGTACATAAACCAGACTGAGACCACCGTAAAAGATAAGACAGTTGGGAAACTGCATAAGTACCTGGTTGCCATAGCCGCCTAATTGCTGCGACACGAAGGCACAACAAAAACCGGCTCCGATGCCTCGTAGAGACGGGCTTTTCAGCTTGAAGAATACAATCCAGCAGGCAAAAAAAAGCATAGCAAATGTCGTGATTAGGAAGGTGGATAATCCAATAATGCCTGTTCTTAACCAAATAAATACATATTCTGAGTCAGGAGGAATTGTAGCCATTTTCCAATATTTGTTATTGGCTGGTACATTCTCGTAATTCATTCCAACACCTATGCCCCAAGGTGCCTCTTTCATGTATTTCCGCATTGTCTGCTGGTTTATGGTGCGTTGATTGGCAGAAGCATCGTCTTTGTTGAACGCTGAGCGCATACGACGAATTTGTTGATTGCCTTGTCCGATATTGGTAAATGCAAGGAAAAAAACGGCCAATGTAAAAACGATGGTGAATGGAATAGCAATTTTAAGAGACTTCGACAGGAAAATATACGCCATAAATCCAGCCATCATACATGCTATGGCAGTTCTTGTACCAGACGGGAACATAGCCCACGTACACGCTAATCCAGTAATGAGAAAGAAATATTTGTGTTTTTTTATTTTGCTGGTTATCCCAAAAATGATAAATGCAACTGCCGTAGAGGCGATGCCGATTCCAAAATTGGCAGCATCGCTATAGATGGAAAAATAGCGTATCAAAGTGCCGCCTTGTATAATATGGGTTGATCTGCCTGCTCCGTAGAGCCATGCACTTTCCTTAGGTGAAAAGCCAATGTGTTGTTGTTTCCATACCCAGTAAGATGCAAAAAGGGCAAACGCTCCCCACACATATAAATATTTAATTAATGTTTTGGGGGTGTTGATGTAAATGGAATATACAAGGAATGCATATAACAGCTGAAATGCCATCAGTCGTGCACCTGTGTACCATGCACCTATGTTAATGCCGAGTCCGCATGTGTCGTTGAATACCTCTATGGTGCAAAAAGTGCACCATGCGAGAAGGGCTACGAGCATCATATTTGCACATCTGTCGAAATGGTTCTCTTTAACGTCGATGATGGCTATAGTGAGCAACAATATTTCCAGCATCTCGTTTGGCAGAGACATAGGCACTCCTAAGTTTGGAAAATTTCTCCATTGTATCAAATAGTTGATAGTGAATAGAACCCAAAATAGGAACATCCGGTATTCAAACGACCATCTGACTGCCAAGATTATTATAGGACTGATGCATACAAGCGCGAAAGCAGAGAAACCAATACTGTAAAACTCGTAAAGGGCAACGACAAATAAGAGAAAGAGTAATATTCCCCTTCCCCCTAAATTTGACTGTAGATTCTTCAGCGAGCTTGAATAAGTATTGTTCATACTTCCTATTTAGCGTGACTGTTTTCAGTGGCTGTCAGTCCGAGTTGCGACATGCGATATACGAAGTTGTTGAACTTGGTGTATGGCGGCAACTGGCCAACAAACTCTTCTACGGCATAGCGGCTGGCCTCTGTAAGATACATGAACAGTGAGTTCTTGTCGTCAAGGCGCTCTTCAAGTTCCTTGAGAGCCTTTTGGTCAACATCCTTCCATGTGCGGTTGGCTCGTGTCACCATCAGATTTATCGTACCCATGTTAAGCAATGCCGACGGGATGGAATTTTCGTCAAGATTCGGGAACTCGATGATGGCAATCTCGTCTGGAAGGATGTCTGGGCAAATGTCCTTTATATCTTTAGCAAGGATGAACTTGCTGTCCTCGGCAAGGAAGTCTTCGTCGTAGGTCAGGCGGCGTACTTGCAGGCCGATGCTAATCCAGTAGTTCTCAAGCTCCTGTGCAAGGTAGCTCTTACCATTTCCGGCATCTGTTGACAGCAGGTTTAGCACGTTTTGCTGGCCGGTCTTGAAATGTGGCAGCAGAGCCTTGCTGAGCTGGTGAAGAGCCATGTCGGAGATAGTCTTGTTGTAGCGGCGGTAGCGCAGCGAACTGTCTTTGGGATAACAGCCCATAACAGGAATCTTCGTTATTCTCTCGGAACGCAAGCGGTCGCGCAATGTACGGTCGAGAAGTTCGATAAGCATGAAGGTTAGAGCTGTCAGGAAAAACGTCATGGCAAATGCGCCGATGAGAATCATGATACGGTTGGTTGGCTGAGATGTCAACGGGAACATAGGCGGATTAAGTACACGCAACGTGGCTGTTGACATCTGAAGGTTCTTTTGGCGCAAACGGGCTGCATTAAGTGCCTTGAGCATCTCCATATAGTTGCCTTCTACAAATCCGATGTGGCGCTCGCGACGGTCTATCTCTGCTCCGATAGGGGAGTAGTAGAGTATCTGGTTGTCAAGTTTCTTGCGCATGATGTCCTGGGCAGACATTTCGGCCTTTACCTTTTGGAGAAGCAGCATCTGATCAAGCCATTTGTCGAGCATTGGCTTTGCCTTGACACCGGTCTCGGTGCTGTATGTGCCGGATTGAATGTCTTTTGTCAGATTCCTGATTTTCTGAGTTACTCTTTGCAGCTCTTCCTCTGCCTTCGCTAACTCTTGTTGGGCTTCAGTCTCGCTCTCGCCCGACTCGCTGCTCATGATGCGGAGGTTGGCTATGCGCGACTGTAGGCGCGAGATGTCTTTAATCTGGTTAGAAAATTCCTTGTTCGACTGTATCACCTGAGCACGGTTGCCGAGCTGACGCTCAAGATATTCCATAAGAGCTTTCGATGTCGTATAGTCCATCAACTGGTTGTTGTCGGACTCCTGTTGCTTTGCATCAAGTACAGTGAGCTGTTTTGTCTGTTCGCCGTAATTGATAATCCTTTTTTCTACGTTGTAGTGGATAAGGTCTTGTTCTGCATCATTAAGAATACGGTATAGGCGTGCCACTTCGCGCTCGAAGAACTTGATGACGTTGTTTGTCTCGCCAAATCGTAATTGCTGATATTGGCGTGCAAATACTTCGTTGAGAATGTCGAGAGTATTGTAGGCTATGCCGGCATCGTTGGCTGAATAGGCTATATCTATGATATCACTGTTGTTAAGCTGGAGTACTTTAAGCCGTCCAGTGATGTTGTCGATGCCGAACCACTGATGGCCGTTAAGAAGGCCGAAGATGTAATTGTCTGCCGAAGGCTTCATGTACGCTTTCAGGTTGGCGTAAGTCTGTGATTCGCTGTTATGGTTTATCAGTGCCTTTACATCGGCAGGGACGGTCTGGTTGAGTTGCTGGAAGTGCTCTGCAGATATATAGTTATTGTCCTTGTTCTTGTTTCCGTACATCATGCAACGGGAAAACAGACGCAATGACACTTCCTCAATAGTGTTCTGGGTGGTTATGATAAGCATCAGGTTGACGATATTGGTCTGCGAATTGCCACCGGCAACACCGGTGCCGCCTTCAATGTTGTAGCCGGTTATCATACCTGTATAGATTGTCGTATTGGAATCGTAGATTCTTTCGAGATTTCTCGTCAGGAACCATGCTACAATCATAGCAATCATTGGCAAAATGGCCAAGTACCACCTTATTTTATATAAGAACCTTACTATATACCTAAAAATATCCATAGTCTCGTGTTTTAGTGGTTCGTGTCCTTTTTATTTCCGTCGGAAGTCTTTGCTTTTTGTTCTGCCTTTTCGAGAGCCGCCATGCGCTTGGCATCGCGAATGGTTTCTTTCTTAATTTGTTTGTCAACGGCCTTCTGATGCTTTCGTGCTTCCTTAGCTGTCATCGTGGGGTCGCTGTCAAGAGTGATTTCTGTAGTTGAGTTTGTAATAATAGGAGTATGTGTTAGTATCTCCAATGTAAGAATATCTGTGAGAATTGTGGTTTGTAATTCCTGGAACTCTTTAACCACACCGATTTCATGAAGTCTTGTATAGGCATAGTCTTCTATCTCCATGTTGTCATTGCGAAACTCCTCCTCGTTCAGTGCTCCGGCTCCCTGATAGGCAGCAGCTGCCTCGCTCGAAGTCTTCAGGGCAATTATGTTGTTGGTGATGCGAACGTAAAGTGATGCAATCTGGAGCTTTAGCTGGTCGTAGGCAATGTCTTTCTTTATTTGTGCCTCTTCTACCAATAAGCGCTTGCGCTTAACCGCTGCTCCCAAGTCAAGAATGTCTTCAAAGGGAACGGCAAGATTGACACCGACGTTCCAGTAGCTTTGAGTGCTGCCTTGGAACTGATAAATCATAGTGTTGTAGGTTGAAGAGTTGTTGCCCCACATGTCGGTCTTGCCATAGCTGTAGCTCGCGTGACCGTGAAGATATGAGAAAATATGCCTCTTTTGCTTTGCCACCTCTGCTTTGGCAATTTCTTTAGCTTTCTCTAACGAAAGAATCTGGGGAGTCTGCTTGGCATTTTCAAAAAGAACTGCCATAGGCGGCAGGTGGAATGTGGAAAAGTTGATGTCCTGCTCCTTGCTGCCATCGAAGAAACCCGCTGTGATGCCGCTTTCGTTGAGCTGAGCTGAAACAGGAACGGATAATCCTGCCATAGCTAACACAAGGAGAATTTGGTTTTTTATTTTCATTTTCTTATTTGTAGTAAAACGTGTTTATTGATGATTTCAATATTTAAACGTTGTCTTTCTGGATGAAGGCAGTGAGCGTGCGAAAGATAATCTTCATGTCAAGGACAAAATTGTATGTTTGTCCGTAGGTTATGTCAAGTTGCTTTCGCTCGTCGGCCGACATGATGCCGCCTTTGCCGCGCTCCTCAACCTGCCAGAGACCGGTAAGACCTGCAGGAGCCATGAAACGGTCGATGCTGCTGTCGATGGTAAGCTTTTCTGCCTCGTAAAGAGGGAGAGGACGGTTGCCGACAACCGACATATCGCCCTTGAGAATATTGAAAAGCTGAGGAAGCTCGTCGATGCTGTATTTGCGTATGAAACGACCCACCTTAGTTATACGAGGATCGTTCTCTATCTTGACGAAGGCATTGTTGATTTCCTCTTCCTTCTGCTTGGAGAAATCACTTTCTGCCATTACAAAGTCATCGCCGACAAGCATAACTTCATCGTCGCTGATCATCATGTCTGACTCCATACCTTCACTAAGCATTGCCATCTCTGCCTCGTCGCCAAGCGGAGAAGTAATGGTCTTTTTCTCATTGACTTCTCCGTCGTCATGTTTTTCTGCATATTGATTGTGTTCCTTGCTGAGTTCTTTCAAACGCTGGTCGGCATCTACATACATGCTTCGGAACTTAAGGAAATCGAAGATAGTATAATTCGTTCCAACACGTTTGGACTTGAACAATATCGGTCCTTTGCTCTCTAAGCGGATGGCTATTGCTGTGATGATAAATACTGGAGAAAGCACAATAATTGCGAAACTGGAGAAAACAATGTCGAACAGACGTTTCCAAATAGGTATCTTAAAACGGAGGATGCTTGTCTTGGGAGCCTCATCGTCGAATAGTATGCTTTCCCTGTCGGCAATGAATTGTATCTTCTTGTTTAATTCTGTAACCGAAGCCTCGCGGTCTATTGTGTCGCTGATGCCGCAGTCCTGATATATTTTTCTATCTTCATCGGAAAGCTTGTCGGTGAGAAGAATTATATATGTATTCTTACATTTCTTGTGAAGATATGTTATTGCCGTAATGTCTTCGTTTCGCACGTTGCACTCAAAGAAGACAATAAAGTGCTCATTGGGTACATGGGGAGTACATAGCAAAGCGGCATCTTTGTATGTAGTCGTCATGCGTACTAGAATACCGGGCAAATACTTAAGGCGCTCCTGCGTAAGAGGGTTTTTACCTAAATATACAATCCCTAACATTATATTGGTATTACTTAATTTGGCAGAATTTTCTTAACTCTTATCTTGAGCTCCATAGGATTGAAGGGCTTTACAATATAATCTACGGCTCCTATCTCAAGAAGACGAATACGCTCGCTGGTGCTGTCCTCACTGCTGAGCATGATGACGGGAATATGCTTGAATAGTTCGTTCTGCTTTATCCATTCCAAGAAGTCGTCGCCGCGCATGCCCGGCATTCGGATGTCAGAGATGATGAGGTCAGGAGTGTTTCCTGCCTGTAGCCATTTTACTCCCTGAAGACCATCGGGAAGCCATTGAACATCATAGTCGCTCATCAAGTAGATTGAAAGTACTTTTGCGATGGTCTCTTTATCATCCAAAATTAAGATTTTCTTTTTCATAGATTTATTGTAATTTTGTATAGTTTCATAATTTCTTGTTGCAAAGGTAAACAAATATTTTTAATTGAAGTCAAATAAAAATAAAAAAATCGTCAAAAATGCAAAAAAAGTTGCAAATACAGAATATTTTTCTGAAATTTGCACTATTAAAACTTTATTGTTGAATTATTCAAGAAATAATTATGGCTAAAAGATTATTGTTGGGTTTTGATGTGGGAAGTTCGTCAGTAAAAGTTTCGCTGGTGAATTTGGAAAATGGCAAGTGTGAAGCTTCGGCATTTTATCCTGAAAAAGAGGCTCCGATAACGGCATTGAAAGCAGGGTGGGCTGAGCAGCAACCAGAAATGTGGTGGAATAATGCCAAGCTTGGTCTGAAGAAAATAATGACGGAGACCGGAGCTCATGGCGAGGATATATCCGCGATAGGAATTTCGTATCAGATGCATGGATTGGTATGTGTGGATAAAGAACAGAATGTCCTGCGACCGTCGATTATATGGTGCGACTCAAGGGCTGTTCCATACGGAGAGCGGGCTTTCAATGAAATAGGACCGGAAAAGTGCTTGTCGCACCTGCTGAATTCTCCAGGAAATTTTACAGCTTCGAAACTGGCATGGGTGAAGGAAAACGAGCCGGAAATATTTAAGAAGGTGTATAAAATCATGCTTCCCGGCGATTTCCTTGCGATGAAGCTTAGCGGGGTGATAAACACTACAGTAGGAGGATTGAGCGAAGGAATGTTCTGGGATTTTGAAAAAAACAGTGTGGCAGACTTCCTGATGGATTACTATGGATTCGATAATTCTGTTATTCCGGATATTGTACCGACATTCAGCGTACAGAGTACTGTATCGGCACAGGCTGCGGCTGAACTTGGTTTGTGTGAAGGAACTCCAATATCGTATCGTGCCGGCGACCAACCGAATAATGCAGTTTCGCTAAATGTGTTCAATCCCGGGGAGATTGCCTCGACGGCCGGAACGTCAGGAGTGGTTTATGGAGTGCTTGGAGACGTCAATTACGACAAGAAAAGCCGTGTAAACACGTTCGCCCATGTAAATCACAGTGCTGAACAGACACGTTTGGGAGTACTATTGTGTATCAATGGAACTGGTATTCTCAACGCATGGGTGCATCGTAATATCACGCCGGATATTTCGTATGAGGAAATGAATGACCTTGCAGCACAGGCGCCAATAGGTAGTGACGGTATATGTGTCATACCATTCGGAAACGGAGCAGAACGTGTACTTGAGAACCGTGAGGTGGGCTGCTCGTTCAACGGAATAAACTTCAATAAGCACAGTAAGGCACATCTTGTAAGGGCTGCTCAAGAAGGTATTGTATTCTCGTTCTGCTATGGAATGGAAATTATGCAGCAAATGGGAATGGATATCAACACAATACATGCCGGAAAGGCTAATATGTTCCTCAGTCCTCTGTTTAGAAACACTCTTGCAGGAGTAAGTGGTGCAACGATTGAACTTTACGATACGGACGGAAGTGTCGGAGCTGCTAAAGCTGCAGGAATAGGAGCGGGTATATACAAAGATAACAAAGAAGCATTCTCGACATTGGAAAAATTGCAAGTTATTGCACCAGACGACAAGAATAGGGATGCATACATAAATGCGTATGAGAATTGGAAGGAACAACTCGGGAAAATATGAGATTAGGTTTTGATAACGATAAATATCTGAGAATTCAGTCGGAAAGGATAAAGGAACGAATAGCAAAGTTCGGTGACAAACTTTATCTGGAGTTTGGAGGTAAGTTATATGATGACTATCACGCCAGCAGAGTATTGCCTGGGTTTCATCCAGACAGTAAACTGAATATGTTGATGCAACTCAAAGACGAAGCAGAGATAGTTATTGTTATAAGTGCAGAAGACATTGAGAAGAATAAAATCCGCGGCGACCTCGGCATAACCTACGACAAGGACGTACTGCGTCTGCGTGATGTCTTTACAGACAGAGGGCTATATGTAAGCAGCGTGGTCATCACTCATTTTAACGGACAGGCGAGTGCCGTAGCATTCAGGGAAAGACTGGAACGGCTTGGTAAGGTTCGTGTTTACTATCATTATCTTATTGAGGGATATCCTACCAATGTGGAACTTATAGACTCAGACGACGGATTCGGCAGGAACGATTATGTTGAGACGACGCGTCCGCTTATTGTGGTAACGGCGCCGGGACCAGGCAGTGGAAAAATGGCAGTGTGCCTTTCGCAGCTTTATAATGAGAATCGTCGTGGCGTGAAAGCGGGATATGCAAAATTTGAGACTTTCCCTATTTGGAGCATTCCACTAAAGCATCCAGTTAACGTTGCATATGAGGCTGCTACAGCCGACCTGAATGATGTGAATATGATTGATCACTTCCATTTGGAGGCATATGGGCAAACGGCAGTGAACTATAATCGTGACATTGAGATATTCCCTGTGCTGAATGCAATTTTCGAGGGTATTTATGGAGACAGCCCATACAAGTCGCCTACGGATATGGGAGTAAATATGGCTGGATTCTGCATATGCGATGATGATGTGTGCTGTGAAGCTTCGAAACAAGAGATAATACGCCGCTACTATACTGCGTTATGTAATATGACTGACGGGCGCAACAATGACCAAGAGATAAACAAACTCTCGCTGCTGATGAAACAGATGAAATTGTCAACTGCTGATCGCCGTTGCACCGTGGCCGCATATGAAAGGAAGTTGCGCTCGGGAACACCATGTTCAGCCATAGAACTTGCAGATGGTACACTGATTACGGCGGAAACAAGCGCCTTGCTCGGACCCTCTGCAGCACTATTGCTCAATGCTACCAAACATCTGGCAGGAATCGATCACGCCACAAAATTGATACCGCAGGATATGATAGTGCCTATTCAGCGTATGAAAACATCTATGCTCCATGGGAATAACCCGAGGTTGCACACTGATGAAGTGCTCGTGGCTTTAGCTGTGCTGAGTCAAACTGATGATAATTGCAGAAAAGCACTGGATGCCATACCTAAGCTCGATGGTTGTCAGGTTCATGCTACTGTCATGCTAAGTGAAGTGGATAGAAAAATCTTTAAAAAGTTAGGGTGTGGGTTAACTACTGACCCCGTGAAAAAATAAGTGCTGTAAAATTTGGAGTTTTGGAAAAATAGGTGTAATTTTGCACGATAAACTTAAGAACCATAAAAGTATCTCTATTAATGGAATCGGGTGGAACATTAGAATCGCAGATAAATAGGAGTGAATATAAGATTCTGATAGTTGATGATGTGGTCAGCAACGTTTTGTTGCTCAAGATATTATTGACTAACGAGAAATTTCAGGTATGTACAGCCAACTGCGGTAATGCATGTATTGAACAGGCGAAGAAAGAACATCCTGACCTTATCTTGCTGGATGTCATGATGCCGGATATAAATGGTTTTGATACGGCGATAATCTTGAAAAAGGACCCTGAGACAAAAGATATTCCGATTATTTTCCTTACCGCACTGAATAATCCCAGTGACCTTGTTCATGGATTCCAAGTAGGAGCTAATGACTTTCTTACGAAACCATTCAATAAGGAAGAGTTGGTAATGCGCGTCATGCACCAGATATCGCTTGTTGCGGCAAAGCGCATTATTGTGGAACAGAACGAGGCGCTACGCAGAACCATTTCAAACCGAGACAAGATGTACAGCGTAATAGCTCACGACCTACGCTCACCAATGGCAAGTATTCGTATGGTTCTAAATCTGTGTGTCAATGCTGTTTCGCCGGATGTTGTCGGAGAAGAAATATGGAATCTGCTTGATAAGGCAAACAAAGAGTCGGAGGAGACTCACGATTTGCTTGATAACCTTTTGAAGTGGACAAAGAGTCAGACTGGACGACTCAATGTCGTTCTGCAAGACCTTGATCTCGACGACATCATTCCTGGTGTTGTTGATATATTTAAGATGATTGCTGAGACAAAGAAGATAAAGTTGACATATCAGGCCTGGCCGGAAACGCTTATTGTGCGTGCAGATAATGATATGATGAAAACCGTGGTGCGAAATTTCCTGAGTAATGCCATAAAATTCACACCAGACGGCAGCAGTATAGAAGTGTTCACGAGGAAAGATGGAGATTTTGCTTCTGTCAGTGTGCGCGACCATGGCGTAGGAATTGAGCCAGACAGACTCGACGACTTGTTTGTCAAAGGAGAGTCAACCAGCGGAACAGAAGGGGAAGAGGGTAGTGGACTCGGCTTGCAACTCTGTGCTGATTTCGCGCGAAAGAATGGCGGTGATGTCAAGGTGGAGTCTGTTTTAGGCGAAGGTTCAACATTCACGGTGACAATACCATTGAAACAAAGCTAATATCATGGCAGAACAGGATAATCGTCCACGAAGGACTGCTAAAAAAGCAGTCAATATAGATAATACATATGCTCATCTGCAGCCACAGGCCTTGGAGGTAGAGCGGGCTGTACTGGGTGCCCTCATGGTTGATAAGGATGCTTATGCCGTTGTGTGTGAAATCCTGTATCCGGAGAGTTTCTATGAACCTCGTAACCAGATGGTTTATGCTGCAATACGGGAACTAAGTATGGCTGAAAAGCCGGTTGACACTCTTACGGTTACCGACCAACTCGCAAAATCAGGACATTTAGAGGAGGTGGGAGGGCCTGTATATATAGCTGAGCTCAGTACTCGTGTGGCTTCTTCGGCTAATGTAGAATATCATGCTCGAATAATTGCGCAGAAATTCCTTGCCCGACAGTTGATTTCCTTTGCTGGTGTAATTGAAACCAAGGCCTTTGATGACACTATCGACATAGACGAATTGATGCAAGAGGCTGAAGGCTCGCTCTTCGAACTCTCGCAGAAGAACATGAAGAAAGACTACACCCAGATCGATCCGGTTATAAAGAGTGCAGTCGATGTGATTCAAAAGGCAGCACAGAATAAAGACGGACTAACGGGTGTTCCTACAGGATATAATAAGCTTGACGATATTACAAGCGGATGGCAATCTTCAGACTTGGTTATCATTGCCGGTCGTCCTGCAATGGGTAAGACTTCTTTCGCTCTGTCAATGGCAAAGAATATTGCAGCCGACTACAAGGTTCCGATGGCATTCTTCTCACTCGAAATGAGTAATGTTCAGCTTGTGAACCGCCTGATTAGCAACGCATGCGAAATTGAGGGCTCAAAGATTCTCAACGGTCAGTTATTGCCTGATGAATGGGAAAGGCTCGACAAACGTGTGAATAATCTTATTGGAGCTCCATTGTATGTCGATGACACTCCAGGACTTTCTGTATTTGAGCTACGCACAAAAGCACGCCGTCTCGTGCGTGAACATGGTGTAAAGATTATAATGATTGACTATTTGCAGCTTATGAATGCGAATGGAATGCGTTTTAGCAGCAGACAGGAAGAGGTTTCAACGATATCGCGTTCGTTGAAAGGGCTTGCGAAGGAACTCGATATTCCTATTCTTGCACTCAGTCAGCTTAACCGTGGTGTTGAAAGCCGTGAAGGACTGGAAGGCAAACGCCCACAACTTAGCGACTTGCGCGAGTCGGGGGCTATTGAACAAGATGCAGATATGGTATTGTTTGTTCATCGCCCAGAATATTATCACATTCTGCAAGACGAAAATGGACGTGACCTCAGGGGGATGGCTCAGATAATCATAGCCAAGCACCGCAAAGGAGCAACTGGCGATGTTTTATTAACTTTCCGTGGAGAATTTACTCGTTTTGAGAATCCAGAGGACAGGCGGCTAAATAACAAACAGACAAGGAGCATGGGCGGCGAAATCGTCGGCTCGAAAATAAACGGAGGTTCGGTTGCTCCTGTCGTACACGATGACACCTTTCCACAATATAGTGATGATGGTAGTCAAGAACTTCCACCATTTTAAATTGCATTTATTTCCCGTATTTGTCTATAAGTGACTGAGCTTGCGTATCTCCAAGCTCTTTTGCTTTGTTGAGGTTTTTTATACCTTCAGATTTGTTTCCTGCCAAGCATTGGGCAAGACCGAGAAATAGTGCTCCGTCGCTGTTAGTGGCTTCCAATGATATTATCTGTCTGGCTGTTTCCATTGCTTTGTCGTAGTAACCGACTCTTATTTCAAGCGAAGCCTTCTCTGCCATGTATTCTGTGTTATTGGGCGACTTGTTCAATGCTTTCGTGATATCATTAAGTGCTTGTTGGAACATCCTCCCTTCAAGTTCTGCCTGATAGCGAAGAAAATAGAAACCGTCGTTCACGTTTATCTCGCCCATTGTCATCTCATAGTCGTTGTAGTCAGCAACAGCCTTACGGTATTCGCCTTGTTTTATATGCCATTGTGCACGTATAAACAAATATGAAGCAGCTTCCTTGAGATATGGTTTGGAGAATGTTGCAATTGCACTATCGAGAAGGGCGATGACTGCTGTAGTGTCGTGTTGTTGCTCTTTACATCGAGCAGCTTGATAATAGCCTATAGGGGTTTTCTGAGTTGTGGCTATGTCCATGTACATGTCGAATGCTTCATCGTATTTACGTTGCGTGAAGAGAATGTCTGCCTGGAGTTGACGGTACTGAACATTGGGATTCTGACTGTACGCCTTTGTTGCCTCATCGAATGCTTTGTCAAGTGACCATGCAGGGTAGGGAAGGCTTTCCTTATATACCTCCTTCATGAATATCATTCTTCCGAAATTGAAGTGCAAATCATCTTTTTTATCGCATTTTTTCAATCCGTTTTCTATAATGTTGTCTATATCGGCAAACCTGTTGCCTTTGTAGGCTTGGCGTGCTGCTGAAATATAGCCGTCGGTTGATGACGGGTATTTCTGAATGAAGTCTGTGATTACGGATTCCAAGCGAAGCGAGTCGTATGCACTTTCGGCAATATATAGCATCAGTTGTGCCTGTTCATAGTTGTCGGGAATATCGGCCTTTATAAAGGTTGACTTCATCTCACTGCTGTTGATACTCAGTCCGGTCAGTTTCAAGTCGTTTGCAAATAATGATGATATGGCTGAGGTCGTTGTGGCATTGTCTTTTGCCGACTTCTGAATCATACCAACGACATCGCCATTAGAATTTACTGCCGGACAACTTGTCATTTCATCGGGAGTTGCAATGTTGATGGTGTAATAATCGTAGTCTTTTTGTATTTTCTCTGCCTTTATTATCTTTGCCTCTATACTGCTGAAAGTATTCTTTCCTTTAAATGGTATTATCCAGATCGCTGCATCTTCTGTTGATGTAGCCAGAGACACAGGAATCGATTTTTTTGTACTTACGCGAAATTTGGCCACATCGTACATATAGTTAGCGCCGAGCATACATTCTACCGGATATTCTTTTCCTGATACATCGATGATTACGGCTTTATGAGCATTGACAAATGGCTCGAAATTACTTACAGCCTCGCCATTTGGACCGACGTAGAATCCATTACTGCTTGAAAGTAGTGCTCCTTCGGCATTGAACGTTTTGAGCGTAAACATTGATTTCGACACTTTCTTGGTGTCGGGTTGAGCCATTGCATGGTTAGGTGATATAATAAAAACAATGAATGATAAACTTATCAAAATATTATTGATTGTGCATTCTATTTTTCTCATCTTTTGTGTTTTTAATTTCGAAGAAGTTCTTTTGCGTTGTTTATTGCGGCTTCGGAAATGTCGGAACCGCTTAGCATCTGTGCAATCTCATTGATTCTTTCGTCGGCAGTAAGCAGTTGCATACGACTTGTGGTGCCATTGTTCGTTTCTTCTTTGAAAACTTTATAATGGCTTGTTCCTTTTGCTGCAATCTGGGGAAGGTGTGTAATGCTTATGACTTGTCGGCCTTGCCCTCCCATTTCGTACATTATCTCAGCCATCTTCTCTGCTATTTTACCGCTTACGCCGGTATCTATCTCGTCGAAAATGATTGTCGGCAGCTTGACGGCTCCGCTAATCATTGCTTTCATGGCGAGCATGACTCTTGCAATCTCGCCTCCAGAAGCCACTTGGGCTATGGGCTGCATAGGTGTTGAAGTGTTTGCGCTAAACATCATTGACACTTTGTCCTGCCCGTTACTACTAAGAGAACCGCTATTTATGACTTCAACTTTAAATCTTATATTCGGCATACCTAATGATATGAGTCTGCTGAGCATTTCTTTCTCAATGACGGTTGCCGCCTTCTTTCTGAGTGCTGTGAGTATGTCTGCGTGATGCTGGCAGTCTTTACGGTACTGTGATAGTTGGGCTTCAAGTTCGTCGAGGGTGTCGTCGCTGTTCTCTATGTCACTAAGTTTTCGCTTCAATCCTTCGCGGAGGCTTATCAGTTCGTTGATATTGTTGCAACGGTATTTCTTTTGTAAGTCGTATATACGATCGAGCCGATTGTTTACATCATCAAGTTCGGATGGATCGAAAGCAATGTCAACAAGCATTGACTCCACTTCCTCCGAAATGTCCTTAAGTTCAATGTAGGCCGTGTTAAGTCTTCGGGCAAGTTCGCTTGCTCCGGGCATAACATTTGTTATTCTGTTAATTTCGTTCTGTGCTTTTCTAATGCTTTTCACAGCTCCGCATTGATCGCCTGAAAGATTGTTACTGCTATTGTATAAGGCAGTCTTTATTTCTTCGGCATGCGACATTTTCTCGCTTGTAGCCTCCAACTCTTCTTGCTCCCCACTTATGAGATTGGCATTCGTGAGCTCTTCATATTGAAACTGCAGGAAATCCAGATTCTGCCGGCTCTGTTCTATCTCATGACGCAGCTTGTCAAGCTGTTGTTCTGTCTCATAATATAGTTTATATATATTATTGTATGTTTTAAGATGTTCATTGTCTTGTGCAATAATGTCAACTATATTTAATTGGAAGTCATGTTTGTTCAGCAAAAGATTCTGATGTTGGCTGTGTATATCCACAAGTCTGTCGCCGAGTTCTTTGAGCATTGTTAATGCCACAGGAGTGTCGTTAATGAACGCACGGCTTTTACCAGAAGTGGTAAGTTCTCTCCTTATTATACAGTCACTGGCATCGTATTCAATGTCGTTCTCTGTAAAGAACGACTTCATGTCATAATGCGAAAGTTCAAAATGAGCCTCGATGACACATTTTTCGGCACCATGTTTAATGGTTTTCGAGTCGGCACGCTGTCCGAGCAGCAAGCCTATGGCTCCGAGAATGATACTCTTTCCAGCTCCTGTTTCTCCTGTTATTACTGAGAAACCAGGCCGGAAATCGATGTCAAGAGTGTCAATAAGGGTAAAGTTCTTTATGTAAAGTTGCGTAAGCATTGTCTATTTTCGAATTTTATCCCATGCGTTGCTTTGTGAGGCATTCAGTGCCATCAGCATTTGATAAATGGTTTCCTTTTCCTTTTGAGTGCCCTTGCCATTGTATATATTAGCCAATTCATCACGTTTGTAGTCGGTCCATATCTGTGGTAAAAGGCTGAGCGGACGGTTTTCGTGAGCCTGTTTCAGATTGCTAAGAGCCTCTGTGATATTCGTGCGCCCTCGTTCTGGGTTGGCTACCATCTCATCGAGTCCTTTGCGATAATAGTCGTATTGGAGTTGACGGAATGGCTTCATTGATTCCTCAAGATAATCGTTTATGATGGCAAATCTGTTTTTTGAATCCTCAAAGCTTTTCCATCCGGGATATTCAAGGTTCTGGCAGTTATTCACTAAATACATACATCTTTGGAGTATTTCTGTTCCACCCATTGGTGCGAATGTGTCAAGGTCAAGCCCAATAATCAGATAGGCATAGTAGGCAATGAGAGCCGTCAGTTGATTGTCAATGTTGTCAGGGTTGAAATTTAGTTGGTCGAACTGTGCGAACTGGAAGTTAAAATTGTTATCGCGGTTGTTGTATATAGTGCTGTTATATTGTGAATTATATACAGGCCTGTTAGCTTGTATAATGGCCGTACACTCTATAATGTTCTGCGACTTGTCGTATTTTGTTACAGTGAGATTGAAATTGCATTGTATGCGTTCGTTCTCTTGAAACTGCAGTTCGGTCCATTGGCGTTCGTTTATAAACTGTTCCAGTGTCTGTTTCAGGTTCTCGAATACGCCGACATCGGTATTCCCGATGCTTTGATGGTTAATGTTTAATTTCACATTCAGCTCTTGTGCAGAAACTGACTGCAGAGTTGATGTGAAAATAAGCATTGTCAGTGCTATCTGACAGAGCACTTTATATTGGTGTTTTTTATTGATTATACTTGTGTTCACGATTCTGAGTTAAATATTGTTGAACAAAGAGTTCATGCTTCTGTCATTAGTATAAGTTTTTTTACACGAAATAGTACAGGAATGTCGCTATTCCTTCGAGAGCCGGCTTGCGTTGGTTCTCTATTTCAATTTTGAACTCAATCTCACTTTTGCATACACCGCGCAGGTTTTGAATATTGTGAAGTTTAGTGGTCATGCGTACACGACTGCCGGTAAGCACCGGCTGACCGAACTTCATTTTATCCATACCATAGTTAACAAGCATCTTAATGTTATTTACTTCAATGATTTCATTCCAGAAATGCGGCAGTAACGACATCGTGAGGTAGCCGTGGGCAATAGTGCTTTTGTATGGACTTTCTGTCTTTGCACGTTCTACATCAGTGTGAATCCATTGATGGTCGAGCGTTGCATCGGCAAATAGATTGATACGATCTTGTGTTATTTCAAGCCATTTGCTTGTGCCGAGTTCTTCACCAATATGTGAAGCGAACTCGTCGTAGGAATTAATGATAAGTTTGTTCATCGTATATTTACTTTAGTCAAATTTCAGGGAAAGTTCGTCACTGATTTTCTTCATACAACAGCTGGATCCGTCGAAACAATGGGTGCAAATCTGACATTTGGGCAGTCCGATGCTCTTTACAATAGATTCAATCTTGTTGAATTTGAGAGATGTAAGACCGAGGCGTTTACGAATTTCTTCCACCATTCGGTTGTATTCGGGTGATCCTGTGTTGGAGTATTGCTCAAGGTTTTTGTTCTCGTTGCCCTCAAAGTCTTTGATGATACGGCGAGTGATGAGTTCCATGTCGCTCTTACTTGAAGTGAAGCCAACGAATGGACATCCATATACTAATGGTGGGCAACTGATACGCACATGTACTTCCTTTGCTCCGTTGTCGAAGAATGTGCGCACATTATCGCGCAATTGTGTGCCACGTACAATAGAGTCGTCGCAGAAGGCAATGCGTTGGTCTTTCAGAATGGCGGGGGTTGGTATAAGTTTCATCTTGGCAACGAGTGCCCTGCGTTCCTGATTGCTTGGAGTGAACGAGCGTGGCCATGTAGGAGTATATTTCAGAACGGCGCGTTTGTATGGTACATTGTGACCATGCGCATATCCTAATGCCATTCCCACACCAGAGTCGGGAATACCGCACACAAGGTCAACTTCTGTATTGTCTTCTTTTCCCATGATTTCGCCATTGCGTTCGCGTACATCCTCAACGTTGATGTCTAAGTATGAACTTGCTGGAAAACCATAGTATATCCACAGGAATGAGCATATCTGCATTTTGTCATGGGCTTCCTGAAGCACTTCATAGCCTGTGGAGTGCATTCTTATGATTTCTCCGGGGCCGAGGTCGCGAACATACTGGAAGTCCAAGTTTGGAAAACTGGATGTCTCGCTCGTTACTGCATATCCAGAGTCTTTCTTTCCGATGGCAATAGGGGTACGGCCTACCCAGTCGCGAGCTGCGATGATTCCGTCTTCGGTAAGAATGAGTATTGAGCATGAGCCTTCAACCTTGCGATAGACATTGTTTATACCATCAACAAAGCTGTTACCCATATTAATCAGAAGAGCAACAACTTCGGTCTGATTTATGTTATTCGCCGACAACTCACTCAGATGCATGCGTTTCTCAAGAAGCTCTGAGGCAATTTCGCGAAGGTTGTTTATCTTTGCCACTGTTACTACGGCATACCTGCCGAGATGAGAGTTGACGATTATAGGCTGTGGATCTGTATCACTGATTACCCCCAGTCCCTCTTGTCCGCAGAAAGAGTCGAGCTCATCTTCAAACTTTGAACGGAAATAGTCACGCTCAAGGCTGTGAATTTTACGACTGAAGCCTTTTTCCTTGTCGAATGTTACCATGCCGGCACGTTTTGTGCCAAGATGTGAATTGTAGTCTGTTCCATAGAACAGATCGTTCACACAGTCTTTTACCTGAATTGTACCAAAAAAACCACCCATTAGTTCTTTTATCCTTTAATCTTTTAAAATACTTTCATTATTTTCCTTGTTCTCCCAAATAGCTGTCTTTGAATCCAAGGAAGTAGAGTACTCCGTCTAGTCCGATGGTGTTGATGCTCTGCTTGGCATTAGCTGCTACTCGTGGTTTGGCATGGAAAGCAATACCAAGTCCTGCTTCGCTCAACATCGGCAAGTCGTTGGCACCGTCGCCAACGGCAATTGTCTGAGCAAGATTAACTTTCTCTACTTGTGCTATTAGTCTCAATAGCTCTGCCTTGCGTTGACCATCGACAATTTCTCCTACGTATTTGCCCGTCAACTTCCCGTTCTCGTCAATCTCCAGTTCGTTGGCATATACGTAGTCAATGCCGAAGCGTCGCTGCAGATAATCACCGAAATAAGTGAATCCGCCGCTCAGTATAGCTATCTTGTAGCCAGTGCGCTTGAGTACGGAAATAAGACGGTCGGCACCCTCTGTGATGGGTAGATGTTCGGCAATGTCCTGCATGACGCTGATATCGAGACCTTTCAGCAGTGCCACACGCTCAGTAAAACTCTCTTTGAAATCTATCTCGCCTCGCATAGCACGTTCGGTAATTGCTTTTACTTTGTCGCCTACTCCGTGTCTTATGGCAAGTTCGTCAATGCATTCAGTTTGTATGAGAGTTGAGTCCATGTCAAAACAAATCAAGCGACGTGCACGTCTGTACATGTCGTCTTTCTGTAGCGAGAAGTCGATTTCCATCTTAGAGGAAAGTTTCAGCAGTTGGGACTGCATTTCGTTACGATCATTGATGGTTCCGCGCAATGAGAATTCTATGCAGGCACGAATATTTTTCGTCGGGTTCTGAATACTCATGCGACCGGTCAGGCGAAGTATAGAGTCAATGTTCAGACCCTGGTTTGCTATAACCTTTGTGGTTGCCTCAATCTGGCGTGCCGACAGGTGACGCCCGATGATAGTGAGAATATAGCGGTTCTTTCCCTGGCGGCCTACCCATGCCTCGTATTCGTCGTCTGTGACAGGGGCAAATCCTATGTTGACTCCAAGTTCTGTTGCTTTAAACAACAATTCCTTCATTACCTGTCCTGACGAATTTTCTGAGATGCGTATGAGTATGCCGAGTGACAATGTGCTGTGGATGTCTGCCTGGCCAATATCAAGAATCTGAGCATCATATCGTGCAAGAATGCCCATGATAGATGCTGTCAGTCCAGGACGGTCTTGACCTGTGATTCTTATCAGAATCTGTTCTTCTTTTTTGGAGACTTGATTGTCCATTATCTGAAATTTTCTGCGAAATTAACTATTTTCTGAATACTATGCAAGTTTCAGTATGAATTATTCCTTTGAATAATTGTTTTCTTGATTTAATTTTCCCATGAATGTGAACCATTTGGGATACTCACGATGTATATCGATAGGTTTATGGAACAGACCGAAAACGCTACTTCCGCTTCCCGACATGCTCGCATAGGTTGCTCCAAGTCTGTAAAGATGTTCTTTGATCTGTTTTATTTCGGGATGTAATGCAAACACATTGTCTTCGAAATCATTGATGAGCCTGCCCTTCCATGTCTTCACCGGTTGCATTACTATTTTGTGACAGTTCTCTGCAGGGTAGTGTGGACGTATGTTTGAAAATGCTTCCTTTGTAGGGACTGCTATGTCAGGCTTTACAACTGCGATATACCAGTTGCTTAGGTCGAGGTTTATTGGATGAAGATCTTCTCCGATGCCTTCGGCATAAGCTGGCGTACTTTTGATGAAGAACGCGCAGTCAGCGCCAAGAGTTGTAGCTTTTTTTTCCATTTCCTCGTTGCTCATCCCCAGAGAAAACATCTTGTTAAGTAGTGTAATCATGTATGCACAGTCACTTGAGCCGCCTCCCATTCCTGCCTGTGTGGGAATGCCTTTATATAAATGTACGTGTACGCGAGGAAGGTTGAAGTCGTTTTTCAACATATTGTAAGCCTTGACCACGAGGTTATGCTGTTCGTCTCCTTCAATTGGAATATTTGTCAATTTAATGTCGCAGTCGATTGATGACGGGAAATCACGGTTCATTTCCACAACTTCGAGAGAATCCCTAATTGGTACAGGAAAGAAAACGGTCTGAATGTTGTGATAACCGTCGCTACGACGTTCCACAACATTCAGACCGAGATTTATTTTTGCTACTGGAAAAGTAATCATATTGTCTTTTCGTCTTTTCGTTTCGGTTCAGTTGCTTCGCTTTTTGGCATACTGCTGTTCTCTTGTTGTTGTGGACTTGCTGTTCCGTCAGTATTGTCTTGTGGAATTATTTTGCCGTTTGCATCCATTGTTTCAAACTCATCTATGGTAATACTGTCGGTCATCGTAGAGTCACTGTCACGACGTTGTCGGTAGCTAGCGCAGTTATACATCTCATAATTGATTTCTTGACTCGGTTTGTTAAACTTTCCATGATAGTGTTTGAATGTAGGGTCGGAGAGTACTGCTTGATAGAAGTAACCGCAAATAGGCAATGCTGTGCGGCTACCCTGTCCCAACGCTCCGGTTCTAAAGTGAATGCAACGGTACTCGCCACCTACCCATGCTCCACAGACGAGTTTCGGGCTTACACCTACAAACCAAGCATCTGAGTGATTGTTGGATGTTCCAGTCTTTCCGCCGAACTCTGTATCTGTTACCTTGCCTACATATCCCCATAGACTCATACTAGTTCCACCGGGTTCTCGCATTCCTCCCATAAGCATTTGTTGCATGAGGAATGCGCTCTTGTATGAAATAACCTGTTTCTCTTCAGATGGAGCTGTGTATATTTCATTTCCGTCACAGTCAAGAATCTTTGTAACAAGTATAGGTTCATGCATCTTTCCGTCGTTGACAGCTGTAGCATAGCTGTTGACAAGTTCCAAAAGGTTTACGTCGCTGGAGCCGAGAGCCAACGATGGTGTCTCATCTAATTTGCTTTTAATGCCCATGGCATGTGCGGTGGCTGCAATGTTGCTTATACCCATTTCCTGTCCAAGTTTCACTGCCACCGAGTTGATGCTCTGTGCGAAGGCTGCTTTCAGTGGCATGGAATCGCCTGTAAAGTAGCCGTTGGCGTTGGTGGGCGCCCATGTTGTCTCTGCCTTTTTGATTGGGTCATACACCTTCATCGCAAAGTATGAATCGCGACGTTTGTCGCATGGTGTCAGTCCTTGGTTCATCGCCTCGGTATATACAAATAGTTTGAATGTAGAGCCTGGTTGGCGCATTGCCGTCACTTTGTCGTATTTCCATGTCGTAAAGTCTATGTCGCCTACCCAGGCTTTTACTTGTCCTGTTTCTGGTTCTATTGCTACGAAACCGCAGTGCATGAAATGTTCCATATATCTGATGGAATCCATGGCCGACATTTCTTTTTCTATAGTTCCGTGCTCATAGTCGAACAACTTCACTGTATGTGGGAGGTTCATGTAGTAGTTAACGGAGTCAGGGTTGTCGGGGAACTTTTGAGTCAGCTTCTTGTAGTATGGGGTTTTCTTAGCAAGATCTTCTATGAAGTGAGGAATCTCGACGTGATGCTCATCTTGCCAGGGATTAGTAGTTCCCCAATGATTATTGAAATTGCGTTGCACTTGTTTCATCTGTCTGATAGCCGCTTCTTCAGCATATTTCTGCATACGCGTATCAATAGATGTATAAATCTTAAAGCCGCTGGTATATAAATCGTAGCCATTGTCTTTGCACCAGTCCTTTAGATAGGCGGCGACAGCTTCGCGGAAATATTTTGCTTGACCATCGTAGTTGCTCTCTACGCTGTAGTCGAGTTTTATGGGCTTATTTTTCAGAGTGTCGTAAGCTTCTTTTGTTATGTCATTATGGCTCACGAGGTTCTGAAGGACTATGTTTCTGCGTTTGAGGCTATTTTCTGGATTTATGAGTGGATTGTAGTATGTAGTTGCCTTAAGCATTCCCACAAGAACAGCAGCTTGATCAACGGTGAGGTCTTTCGGGGTGTTTCCGAAGTATGTCTTACATGCTGTTTTTATTCCGAATGCATTAGATCCGAAATCGACCGTATTGGCATACATTGTAAGAATTTCATTTTTGTCAAAGAATAGCTCTATCTTTACAGCTGTAATCCATTCTTTACTCTTCATGATGAGCATTTTCACCCCGGGAATATTTCCGAGTACTCCAGTGGAATATTGCGTTCGAACACGAAACATATTCTTGACAAGTTGCTGTGTGATAGTTGATGCTCCTCGGGCATCGTGATGCACCACTGCATCTTTCAGTGCCGCAAACACTCCTTGAAAATCAATTCCAAAATGATGGAAGAAACGTTCGTCTTCAGTGTCTATAAGTGTTTTCCAGAATATAGGATTTACATCGTCAAATTCTACTGGTGTACGGTTCTCGCTGAAATATTTTCCTATAAGTTTTCCGTCAGCACTGTATAGCTCGGATGCCTGTGCTGTCTGTGGATTCTTTATCATGCTCAGACTTGGTGATTTTCCGAAAAGCCAAAGAAAATTGATATCCACCATCACAAGGTAGAGGATGAATGCCATAACGAAAGTGGCTAATGCAGAAATCGTTTTGATGTACCACGGGCGTCCACAAAACAGTCCCTTATACCATGCCCAGCACGAGCTGAACTTACTCTTAACATTGAGATTTCTCATATTCGAGATTGATGAAATTCATTATATGTTCTGTGTCATCTGGATGAAACCAGAGCATTTCTTTGTCACGTTTGAACCATGTCAATTGTTTGCGTGCGTATCGGCGTGTATTGCCTTTGATTCTTTCCACTGCTTCGTCGAGAGAGTAAATTCCGTCAAGATAGGCGAACAATTCTTTGTATCCCACAGTGTTTAGGGCATTTAAATTTCTTTTTGCATAAAGTTTTTTTGATTCTTCAAGCATTCCGCTTTCCATCATCATGTCAACCCTTTTGTTTATCCTTCCATACAATTCCTCGCGTTCACGGTTTAGCCCTATCTTTATTATTTTGAATGGGCGGAGGCATCGCTGTTGCCTTCGGAACGACGTGTAGGTTTTTCCTGTCATATAGCATATTTCCAACGCGTGTACAACGCGTCTTGGGTTTTTGTGGTCAACAATGTCGTAGTGTTCAGGGTCAAGAATCTTCAGTTCTTCGAGTAGTCTGTCGAGGCCTTCTTCTGCCAGTCTTTTTTTTAGCGTGGTTCTTGTCTCTTCATCCACATTTGGTATGTCGTCGATACCGTTGCATACAGCGTCTATATACATCATGCTTCCCCCACTCAAGAGATTTATATTCCAACTTTGTTCACTAATTAGTTTCAGTACATCTTGTTCGTACATCGAAGCATTATAGTAGTCTTCAAGATTTAGTGTACCAACGAAATAGTGATGAACTTTCTTAAGTTGTTCCTCAGTGGGCATTGCCGTTCCAATTTTCATGTCACGGTATATTTGTCTTGAATCTGCATTGATGATAGGTATGCCATAATGTTCGGCAATATCCATGCAGAGGTCTGTTTTGCCAACAGCGGTAGGTCCGGTGATAACTACGAGTGTCTTCAATACTCTGTTTTTAAATTTTCAGGTCTCGTATCACTCCGCGTTTTGATTCCTCGATGAACTTACAGATGTAAGCCACTTCTTTGCTTTCTGGATATTTGGCTCTTGCCTCAGCGATACCGTCCTTGAGAACTCCTTGTGCATATATTATGCGATAGGTGTCGTGTATGGTGTCGATGGTTTCGTTTGAGAATCCTCTGCGTCTGAGTCCGACGAGATTTACTCCACAGAATCTGGTCGGCTCTTTTCCGGCTATGATGTATGGAGGTATGTCAAGGCTGAATCGGCAACCTCCCTGAACCATCACAAAGCCTCCGATTCGGCAGAACTGGTGGCAGAGTACAGTTGCGCTGATTATGGCATTGTCGTCGATTTCCACTTCTCCGGCGAATTTTGTAGAATTGCCAATGATGAGTCCGTTGCCAAGTACACAGTCGTGTGCTACGTGCATGTTTTCCATCAGAAGATTATTGCTTCCGATTATAGTTTTTCCTTTGCTTGCCGTACCACGGCTAAGAGTAACGTTCTCTCTTATGCTGTTATTATCGCCAATTATGCAAAGTGTCTCTTCACCTTTAAATTTAAGATCTTGTGGCTTAGTGCTGATACTTGCTCCTGGAAAGAATTCATTGTTGTTGCCTATGCGTGCGCCGGTATGTACTGTAACGCTGTTGTACAGTTTATTGTTGTCGCCGATTTCCACGTTCTTGTCTATGTAACAGAACGGTCCGATTATATTGTTGTCGCCAAGCTTTGCAGCCGGATCGACATAAGCCATTGGACTTATTTGATTCATAATAGAGTTGGGTTATTTGTTTTTTACTATTTGTGCCGTAAACGTTGCTTCTGCTACGACATGGTCACCAACAAAGATGTATCCGTGCATTGACGAAATACCATGGCGAACCGGTGCCAGCAAATCTACTTTGAAAATAAGTGTGTCGCCAGGTACCACCTTTTGCCTGAATTTTACATTGTCTATTTTTATGAAATATGTGCTCCACCTTTCTGGCTCTTCGAGCGTATTCAGCACAAGCAGACCACCACATTGTGCCATGGCTTCTATTTGAAGCACTCCCGGCATTACGGGTTCCTGTGGGAAATGTCCTAGGAAAAAGGGCTCGTTGCTTGTAACGTTCTTTATACCAACGATGCTTGTTGCTCCGAGTGCTATCACTTTATCTACGAGTTGCATTGGATATCTGTGTGGGAGCAGTTCGCGTATGCGGTTTACATCCATTATCGGTTCGTCGTTAGGATCGTACAAGGGAGCTTGGATTTCATGCTTGCGAATTTCCTTCCTCATTTGTCGGGCGAACTTGTTGTTGATGGTGTGTCCAGGACGGGTTGCTACGATACGTCCCTTGATGGGTTTCCCTATAAGAGCCATGTCGCCTATTATGTCGAGCAGTTTGTGGCGCGTGCATTCGTTTTCCCATACCAGTGGCTTGTGTTGAATATATCCGAGTTCGTTTGCGTCGCGGTGTTCTACTCCGAGTTGATCTGCAAGATTGTCAAGTTGTTCCTGCGTCAATTGTCTCTCGTAGATTACAATGGCGTTGTCCATGTCGCCTCCCTTAATGAGATTAGCCTGCAGTAATGGGAAAATGTCACGTACAAAGACAAATGTGCGTGCAGGTGCTATTTCCGTGGCGTAGTCTTCTACTTTGTCGATAGTGGCAAACTGGCTATTGATGAACTTTGACTCGAAGGAACACATTGCTGTAATGCTGAATTCGTCATCGGGAAGAATAGTGATACATGAGCCGGTTTCGTCGTCTTTTACCTCTATTTTCTTGCGAATTATATACCAGTCTTTTGGTGCATTCTGTTCTTCTATACCTACTTCTTTAATTTTCTCTACAAACTTTATTGCACTTCCGTCGAGAATCGGAAACTCAGGACCGTTAACCTGTATGAGACAGTTGTCTATGCCAAGTGCATATAGTGCCGACATACCGTGTTCGATGGTTGATATCCGAACGTCGCCTTTGCCGATAACGGTGCCTCGTTTTGTATCAACCACATTTTCTGCTATTGCATCAATGATTGGCTGTCCTTCGAGATCAATGCGCTGTATTTTGTAACCGCTGTTTTCCGGTGCTGGGTTGAATGTCGCAGTGAGGCTCAATCCTGTGTGGAGACCTTTGCCGAAGAGCGAGAAACTGCCTTTAAGTGTCTTTTGTTTCATCATATCTTTACTTCTTTTCCAATTCTTCTACTTTTTTCTGCAAATCACTTAATTGCTTGAAAATATCGGGTAGCCGACGGAACAAGGCTTGCGACTTGAAATAAGCCTTGGGTTCCATAGGCGGTGTTCCAATCAGGGTGCTGTTCTCTTTAATATTACCTGGTACTCCCGATTGCGCTCCGAGATTAACTTTGTCACCAATATGCAGGTGGCCTGCCAGGCCTACCTGTCCTCCGAACATGCACCAAGAACCTACCTTCGTACTTCCTGCCACTCCTACTTGTGCTGACATGACTGTGTTTTCGCCTATTTCGCAGTTGTGGGCTATTTGTATCAGATTGTCGAGTTTTACTCCTTTGTGTATTATGGTGCTTCCCATCGTTGAGCGGTCAACACAGGTGTTAGCTCCTATTTCCACATTGTCTTCTATGACAACAATTCCTATTTGCGGAATCTTGTCATAACCTTCTTGGTTGGGTGCGAACCCGAAACCGTCGGCACCAATGACCGTGCCGGAGTGAATTGTCACATTTTTTCCTAATATGCAGCCTTCGTAAATGGTTACGTTGGGATAGATAACAGACTCTTCTCCAATGGTTACTTTGTCCCCAATCACAGCATGTGGATATATCATTGCTCTGTCGCCTATGACGACTCCGTCGCCGATACATGCGAAGGGGCCAATATATACGTCTTGCCCGATTATTGCCTTGGGTGAGATGTAAGCAAGTTTGTCAATGCCTGTTTTCCGAGGCATTGTCGATGCGTATAGCTGCAACAATTTAGCTACGCTTTCATATGCGCTCTTAACGCGTATGAGCGTCGTGCTCACAGGCTTTTCCAAAGCCAAACTGTCATCAACGAGTACTATAGTTGATTTTGTGTCGTATATGTACTGGATATATTTTGGGTTTGAGAGAAACGAGATAGCTCCTTCCTTACCCTCTTCGATTTTTGCGAAAGTGTTGACTGTGGCATCTTCGTTTCCTTCCACTCTGCCGCCGATAAACGAGGCTATTTGTTTAGCTGAAAATTCCATTATTTTTGTTAATTGCAAATATTTGGTGCAAAGATAACAAAAAAAGTTCAAACTCGTTGATAACAGAGATAATATTTTCGTATTTTTTTTGATAGAAGATTAACGTTTATGATTTCTGATGCTTCAGAAATGTCTTTTTTTGTTCCGTCTTTGTAAAGAATTGTGATACTGTCATCGTTGGTGTCGTACATGTCTTTCTCAATAGTATTCACGCTGTAGAAGTATTCCGTTTCTTCCTCCTTGATGTTCAGTTTTTCTGCAATAGTTTGTTTCAATTCATATATCTGTTCTTCTTTTATAGGTTTTTCATGCACTTCTACTTTGAATATGTTCCTGTTTAGCATATCGTCTGCGAGAGTGGCAAGAATTTTGTCGTTGCTGTGTTTCCATACTTTCATACTGCTCCAGATGTCATTGTCGTCCAGCTCCTCATACATCGTCAGAGCTTCGCTGTGGTTTTCAAACCACTGCGCATCAACGTTGTTATATAGAAAGTATCTCAGTGCAGGAGGTGCAAATACTTTATGTCCCTCCATGGCAATATGCTTTGCTCTCATGAGTGTGTTGATGAGCATTTTTTCGTACGCCACCGCAGTCTTGTGCAGATATACTTGCCAGTACATCAGCCGTCTTGATGTGAGAAAATTCTCTATTGAGTATATCCCATTTGACTCCACAACGAGTCTGTCGTCGTCCACGTTGAGCATCTTTATTATTCTTGCGCTACCGATGTTTCCTTCAGTTACTCCGGTGAAAAAAGAATCTCGTCTGAGATAGTCCAGCCGGTCCATATCGAGCTGTGAACTGATAAGCTGGTGAAGGAACCGTTTGGGGTATTCGTCTTTGAAAATACTTATTGCAAGGTTCAGTTGTCCTCCCATATCACGGTTTATCTGTTCCATCATCATCAGCGAAATGTCCTCGTGCGAGATACCTTTGATAAGCGTATTTTCTAGTACGTGCGAGAAAGGCCCGTGTCCTATGTCGTGCATTAGTATTGCTGCTTCTACGGCTTCAGCCTCTGAGTCGAAGATGAAGTTCCCTTTAAGTTGCAATGACATAACCGCCTCGCTCATCAGGTGGAATGCTCCGATGGAATGCTGGAAGCGTGTGTGGCGTGCCGATGGATATACAACAGATGCCAGTCCGAGCTGGTTTATCCTTGTAAGTCGTTGCATAAGAGGATGCTTTACGATGTTGAGAAGCAGTCCTCTCGGGATTTTTATGAATCCGAATACTGGGTCGATTATTATCTTGCTGTCGTTCACTGATACATGTATCTCTTGATGCTTTTCTTCGGCGTCTTTTCAAATTCCTTTTCTTGTATTTCGATTTCGGCTATTTTCTCGTATGTAGGTAGTACTTGGTTCAGTTGCTGTCGGTTCTGTTCCATTACGTTCTTTATATCGTCGGCATTAAGATTTATAGCCTTTGCCTCGTCATAATCGGGATATACCAGTCCCACGAGCTTTGAATCGCGCTGTACAACCACGCTCTCCACGACGAGAGTCATCGAATTAAGCTTGTCTTCTATTTCTTCCGGGTAAATATTTTGTCCGTTGGCACCGAGAAGCATGTTTTTCGAGCGTCCGTTGATGAATACGTTGCCCTCATAGTCCATTGTTCCGAGGTCGCCTGTATGGAACCATCCGTCGCGGTCGATGGCTTCTCTTGTAGCTTCTTCATTCTTGTAGTAACCGAGCATGACGTTAAGTCCTTTGGTCATTATTTCTCCTGGAATATTCTGTGGGTCGGGCGAGTCAATCTTCACTTTCATGTGCAAGGCTGCCTTTCCGCAACTGCCTTGCTTGAATGTATGCCAGTCGGCATAGCATATAATAGGAGCGCATTCCGTGGCTCCATAGCCAACGGTATATGGGAAGTCTATTTTCTTTAGGAACGACTCCACCTCTTGGTTGAATGCGGCTCCACCGATGATTACTTCGTAGAACTTTCCTCCGAAAGCATTGACCACCTGTTCGCAGATTTTCTCATGTACTTTCCTGTTTACTACTGGCATGTTTAGGAGAAGTTTCATTCGGTTGTTCTGAATTTTCGGGAACACTTTCTTCCTTATGATTTTCTCTATTACAAGCGGAACGGCAATGATAATTGCCGGTTTCACGTCTGCGAAAGCCTGTGCTATGATGGCCGGTGACGGTATGCGGTTAAGATAGAAAATGTGGCATCCGTGAATGAATTCAAAAACGAACTCGAAGGCCATTCCATACATGTGTGCCATTGGCAGTATGCTTATCACCTTGTCGCCACGGTTGATTGTTTTTCCTAGTACGCTGTATGCGAAATCACAGTTGCTCCAGATGGCACGGTATGGTATCATTACTCCCTTTGAGAATCCAGTTGTCCCACTGGTATAGTTGATGAGTGCCAGTTCGTCGGGGTCTTCATCTATATAATAATGTACGTGTTCCTTTCTAAAATACTTCGGGTATTTCTTTCCGAACATTTCGTTCAGATGTTCTCGTGCGTATGTAAGTTTGTCGGTTCGCGAGAGCATGAGCGAGTAGTCGGGGTTGTTGATTATACCCTCAAGCTTTGGCATCTGTGTCGGGTCAATGATTGTAGCCACATGGTCGCCCACGAATAGCAGTTTTGCCTCGCTATGGTTCACGATATTGTGTATCTGGTCGGGCATGAACTCGTGTAGTATAGGTACTGCGACAGCACCATAGGTGAGCGTAGCCAGGAAGGCTACTGCCCAGTGTGCGCTGTTTCTTCCGCAGAGTGCTATTTTGTCGCCTTTCTCCACTCCGCTGTTCTCGAACATAATGTGCAGTTTCTCTATTTTCCTTGCTACGTCGTGATATTGCAATGTTGCACCCTTGTAGTCTGTAAGGGCATCAAGATCCCAGTTGTCTTTTATGCTTTTTTCCAGTATGGCATTAAAACTTGGTACGTGTTCCATATTTCTTTTGTTTTGGATTTTAGTTGTATAGGTATCGTTTAATACTCTTTTTTGGTGTCTTGGCAAACTCCTCTTCTTGGATTTCAATTGCTGCCAGTCGGCTGAATGTGGGAAGTTCCGCATTGAGTACTTTCCTGTTTTGCTCCATTATTCCTTGCAGGTCGCTTGTCGAGAAGTTCATTGCTGTTGCCTCGTCGTAGTCGGGATGCACGAGTGCAATTATCTTTTCGCCTCGCTGTATTACAATGCATTCGCTGACGAGGGCCATCGATCCAAGCTTGTCTTCGATCTCCTCCGGATAGATGTTCTGGCCGTTAGCTCCGAGCAGCATGTTCTTTTTTCTTCCCTTAATGAATATATGTCCGTCGGCACTCATTGTTCCAAGGTCGCCGGTGTGGTACCATCCGTCTTCGTCAATGGTGGCGCGAGTCTTTTCTTCGTTTTTATAGTATCCAAGCATCACATTTTTTCCCTTTGCAACAATTTCTCCTGGAATTACCTGTGGGCGGCTGCTTAGTATCTTAACCTCCATGTTGTCAACGGGCGTTCCGCAACTGCCGGGAACGAAGTCGTGGTAGTCGCTGAAGGAGATGAGTGGAGCGCATTCAGTGGTGCCGTAACCAACGGTAATGGGAAAGCCTATCGAGACAAGAAAATCTTCAATCTCCTGATTAAGTGGGGCTCCCCCCACTATCACCTCATAGGCATTGCCTCCGAATATTGTCTTCACCAGTTCACAGATTCGCTCTTTCACTTTCTTGTTCACTACCGGCATTTTCAACAGCATCTTTATGACATTGCTGTCAATGAGTGGGAACACTTGCTTGCGTATTATTTTCTCCACTACGAGTGGTACGGCCACGATGACGTATGGCTTGACTTCTGCTATTGCCTGCGCAATTACTGCAGGCGAGGGCAGTCGTGTGAGGAAAGAGAGGTGGCAACCATGTACAAATGGGAAGAAGAACTCGAATGCCATGCCATACATGTGGGCCATAGGCAGCATGTTCAGCGTCGAACTGCCGTGTGGCACATGTTCGCCAAGCATTTTTATGCAGTATTCGAGGTTTCCGCAAATTGCCCTGTATGGTATCATCACCCCTTTCGAAAATCCTGTTGTTCCGCTGGTATAGTTGATGATGGCAGTTTCGTCGGCTTCGTCTTTATGGTAGGTAACGTCGTTTGCCCTGAATGCGTTGGGGTATTTAGAACCGAACATTAAATTAAGATGTTCGCGCGCGTGTGTCAGTGTTTCCGACCGCGACATTACCAACGAAAAGTCTGGTATGAAAATAACCCCTTCGAGTGCCGGCATCTCGTCGGCATTGATAGCCTTCACGACGTAATCGCCCACGAATAGAAGTTTGGCTTCACTGTGGTTCACCACGTTGTAAATCTGTTCTGCACTGAATTCGTTCTGCACCGGCACCGCCACTGCACCGTATGTCAGTGTGGCAAGGAAAACCACCGCCCAATTAGCACTATTGCGACCGCAGATGGCGATTTTGTCACCCTCCTTCACGTTGCTGTTTTCGAAAAGAATGTGTAGCTTCTCAATCTTCCTTGCTACGTCATGATACTGTAGAGTGATGCCTTGATAGTCAGTCAAAGCATCCAGGTTCCAGTTCTGCTTTATAGATTTTTCAATATAAGAATTGAAACTCACAAAAGTATTCATTGCACAATTTCCAAAAATTTGTGCAAAGGTAATTTATTTCTTGCACATTTCCAAAAAAAATGTGCAGTATTTTACTCGAATCTTATAGATTTTGCCGGTTTGATGTGAGATACGACATAACTTGGGGCAATTAGAACAGTTATGCAGACCAAAAGTGTTGCAATATTGAGCATTAATGTCAATGGAATGTTAAGTTCTGTTGGTGCCTTGCTGACGTAGTATGTCTGCGGGTCGAGTGTGACGATGCCTGTAGCCTGTTGCAATATTACGAGTCCGATACCTATGACGTTTCCGATAATCAGTCCTTTTCCGATTACGAATACAGCGAACCACAGAAATGTATGGCGGATAGTGGTATTGTCGGCTCCCAGTGCCTTGAGAGTTCCGATCATCTGTGTACGTTCGAGTATGATGATAAGCAAACCAGAGATCATAGTAACGCCTGCCACGCACGCCATCAGCGCGAGTATTATCCATACGTTCATGTCGAGCAGTTCTAACCAAGAGAAGATATTGGGATATGCTTCGTATATGGTCTGTGATATGAAAGTCTGTCCCAGCCGGTCTTGGGTCCGGTTTACCTTTTCTATGACGTTCTGTGCCGTTTGTTCTATTCTGCCGAAGTCGCCAACGATGAGTTCTGCTCCATTGCACATGTCATTGCTCCATTCGTTCAGTTTCCGGGTGGTGTAGATGTCGGTATAGCAAAATGCCTTGTCGAACTGCGACATGTTCGACTCGTAGATGCCAGCCACGCTGAATTTCCTTGCTCTCACGTTATCTTCTCCAATGAAATAGGCATACAGATGGTCGCCCGTTCTTAGCTGCAGTCTGTTGGCTGTCATTCTTGATATGAGAATTTTGTTTGAGCTTGTCGAGTCGCTGAAGTGTGGAATATCTCCATTTGTCAAGTTGTCTCTTAGGAATGTCATGTCGTATTCCTGGCCAACACCTTTGAATATTATTCCGAGGAAGTCGGCATCGGTCTTGAGTATTCCTTGAGTGTTGGCAAATCTTTCCACGTGTTTTATGCCATCAATGCCTTTTAGCATTCTCATCATGCTGTCGCCAATACATACGGGGTAGGCATCGCTCTGCTGCAGTGTCATGAAGTTCTCTACCTGAATGTGGCTGCCGAATCCTATCACCTTGTCTCTGATAGTGTGTTTGAATCCTAACACCACCGCCACCGTTACAATCATTACAGCCAGCCCTATCGCCACGCCTGCCGTTGCAATATGAACAGCAGGGCGGCTGACTTTGTGCTTGTCGCCGTCGTTCTTGTAAATATGTCTTGCGAGGTAGAGTGGGAGATGCATTAATTGTTAATCTACAACTGGCAATCGTGTGTACTATTCTGTTCGTCCTGGGTATGCCTCAAGAGCCTTCTGAAGCACAATGAGTGCCCGGCATAGGTCTTCCTTCTTCAGTACGTATGCTATTCTCACTTGGTTGATGCCGGCTCCTGGAGTGGTGTAGAAGCCTGCAGCCGGTGCCATCATTACGGTTTCGCCCTCATAGGTGAATTCCGATAGGCACCAACGGCAGAACTTTTCCGCGTCATCAACGGGTAGCTTGGCTACCGTGTAGAATGCTCCCATTGGAATGGGCGAATATACTCCCGGTATTCGGTTAAGCCCGTCAATAAGGCACTTACGACGTTCCACATATTCGTCGTAAACGTCGCGGTAGTATTCTTCTGGTGCATCAAGCGATGCTTCAGCAACAATCTGTCCTATGAGTGGCGGTGAGAGTCTTGCCTGGCAGAATTTCATCACTGCCTGTCTCACTTCCTTGTTCTTGGTGATGAGTGCTCCGATGCGTATTCCGCACTCTGAGTAGCGTTTCGACACTGAGTCGATTAGTATTACGTTCTGTTCGATACCCTCCAGATGACACGCCGATATATAGGGGCTACCGGTGTATATGTATTCTCGATACACCTCGTCGGAGAAGAGGTACAGGTCGTACTTCTTTACCATGTCCCTTATCTGGTTCATTTCTCGTCGTGTATATAGGTATCCGGTAGGGTTGTTTGGGTTGCATATCATTATGGCTCCTGTCCGGGCGTTGATCAGCCCCCCCAATTTCTCCCCTTTTTGCAGCGAAAAAACCCCGGCGATGGTTGTCGCAATAGTACGTATCTTAACTCCGGCAGAGAGGGCAAATGCCATGGAGTTGGCGGAGGCGGGTTCCGGCCG
>ODAI012854385.1_pt1 | contig 37484 bp, 28 predicted proteins | sample 1539321 | NCBI WGS metagenome assembly ODAI01 (sample SAMN02144231, study PRJEB22623) | gut metagenome | biome: sheep rumen | host: Ovis aries | place: New Zealand
GCAGCTCTTACTGGCTGCGCCCCGTCCCCCTGTGCCTTGTGGTGTACGCGCCGTGCGTCGCAGAGGTGAATAACGGGGTAAAAAGACACCCTTTTTCCATCCCGGCAAATTATTTTTTCAATAAAAAACTAAATTATTCACCAACTCTCTGTATATCACCGCCGTCAAAATTAAAAAAAATTCAACATCAATACCCGGAAGCTCCCCAAAAAAGGCACAAAAGGGGCCACGAAACCCCGTTTTTCATGCCACAGACGGCCAAAAACGGAAAAAACGACGAAAACACAAATATCTCATTACAGCACAATATCTTACGTCAAAACATGCACACAAAAAGCGGAAGTATGGCCGCTCGCAATTGGAGACCGGCGGAAAACCAATAAAAATATACTAGGGTAGTACCAGGGATCTACTAGGGTAGCACTAGGGATCTACTAGGGTAGTACTAGGGATCTACTAGGGTAATACCAGGGTAGCACTAGGGATCTACCTGGTTAGCACTTTGACAAGGTTTTGAGAATATTTTTTCTTTCATATTTATATAATAAAAGGGGAAATCTGGCGTTGTAAGAGCGAGTTGAAGAAGGTATTGAAGATAACAGGGCGAATGCTACTGGGGTTGGGTGTGACGTTATATGTCATTGTGGCTCTGGTGAATTACTCCGTCGTGCAGTCGTATTTAGGCACGGTGGCGGGGCAGTATTTCTCGCGCGAATGGGGCGGAGAACTACGCATCGGTGCATTGCATGCCATGCCTTGGGACCACTTGATTCTGGACGATGTGCTGATGGTGGCCCCCGATGGCGACACAGTGGTCGATATAGAGTCGCTGCGAGTGAGTTTCCGCCGATTCCCGTTCCGCAACGGAGGGTTGGAGTTGGAGCGCGTCTATTTGAAGAACGGTTACTACCATTTGGTATGCAATCCTCCCGGAGAGAACGGGCGACCGACAATAAATCTGCAATACATCATTGATTACTACACTCATGGGGCGCCACCGCCTCCTCCTACAGGAGCCGTGTTCCCCGTCAGGGTAGGGGCACTGACCATCAATGGGTTACACTACAAGATGGATCTTCCGGACCTGCGGAAGGTTGTGTATGACAAGGGGGTGGAGATTCCTCACATGGAGTTTTACGACATCCATGGGCGTTTCAAGGACATCACAGTGCTGAACGACGATGTGACGTGCCGCATCGTGCGGCTGCGCACAGAGGAGCGCAGCGGATTTGAGGTGAGCGACATACGGTGCGACGTGCATGTGAGCCCGCACGAAATCACCGCCCGCAATCTGGAAGTGACCACTCCGAAAAGCTACATCACGCTGGACGCCGAGTTGACTTACGACGGATGGGAGGTGATGATAGATTACCTGAACACGGTACAGCACAAGGTGCTGATAAAGGAAGGCACATCGGTGGCAATGAGTGATGCCGCCTATTGGGCACCCGTACTTTGGGGCGTAGAGACACAGGTGAATGCCGTAGGCTTGGCGGAAGGGACAATCAACGACATGATAGCCGACCTCGACCTGCAATGGGGCGATGCCTCGGGCTTGGTGCTGACAGGACGTATGCAGAAGGTGGAAATCATTGACAGTGCGAGGTTTGATGTGGACATCGAACGGCTTTGGACCAACCACGATGATTTGCTTACGGCATTGGAAGCCACGTCCTACCTGCCGACTTCGATGAAAAGGCTGTTGAAGGAGGTGGATCATGTGGATTTGGGTATGCGAGTGAGGGGCGGATTGAAACAGGCTTCAACCATCAACCTGCACATGACCAGCGGCATAGGGAACCTGAGAGCCGATGCCAATATAACTCCCGTCGGCAAAAACGGGATTGCGTTCTCCCTTGACGCCGGCAGCGATGCCCTGTCGTTGCGGATGCTGAAAAGCGAATGGGTAAGCCGGACGGGCTTCGACCTGAGTACCAATGGCGTATGGCACAACACCAACGACCTCAACACGCTGAGAGCCGACCTGCAGGGCGGATTGATGAACAGCGTAGTAAAAGGTCAGCAGTTGATGCCGGTGAGTTTTGAGGCCCGCGCCGACGGTGGAAAATGGAAAGCCGAGGCGGAATCGACCGACCCCTTGGCCATGCTGAAACTGACGGCGACAATGGAAATGCCGGACTCAACCAAGCATGTGACCGCCGATCTCGAGGTGGAACACCTTGATCTGGCAGCTTTTGAACTTATGCCCGAGAAATTCGGAGACCTGAGGACACAGGCGACGGTGGAGTTCAGGGGTGTGGATGCCGACGAAATGGAAGGAAATGTTACATTGGATTATACACAACTGGGCGATATCGACATCAAACATCTCAACCTGCAAGCCGACGCCCACGAGGGCGAGAAGACAATACATTTGCAAAGCGACCCTGTGGAAATAAATGCCCATGGCCGATTCGGCTATGGGGAGCTTCCTCTGATGATACGCCAGATGGCGGAGGAAGTAGTGCCAGCCGATTTGTTGGCCGCCATCCCTTTGAATGAAGAAGAACGCCAGAAACTGATAGACAAGACATTGAACTTCCACATCCACTGGAAAGACGACGGACGGTTCCTGCACGGCATTGATGAAAAGATGACAGTGGCGAAAGGGACGCGTATCGACGGTAGCTACAATGCCTCGGAGTTGTTGAAGATGGTGTTGCGCAGTGATTCATTGAGGATGGGAGGCTTGGTGCTGGACAACATTGGCATGAGCAGCCGATCCACAGGGTCGGACTACCTTGTAAATCTGGAAGCTCAGGAGGTGAACATCGGAACAATGGAACTACTGAGCAGCGCCGACCTCACTTTGAACAGCAATCCACGACGCGCACTGATGGCCCTGAAGTGGGGAGGGAGTGATGTCCAGACAACAGGAGACCTGCTGCTGCGCTTGAAGGAGGGGGAAATCAGCGTCACGAAACCGAAGTTCACCGTGGGCGAAACCGAATGGAATCTAATCCTCGACCAATTGTCGATAAACACCAAAGAGGGATTGAAAGCCACCGGTAGCGGCATCGGGGTGAAGAGCGAAGAACAGTCGGTCATAGCCAAACTGAGCCTGCTGCAACAACCCAACGACTACGTAGAACTCAACTTCAACAATTTCAGGCTAGGCGCGCTTACCGACATCCTGCTGCAAGAGAGCCCCATATCTGTTCTTGGCGATATCGACGGCCGGTTCTCCATGTCCGGATTGAACGAGACGCCCTACTTCAATGCCAACCTGACGATAGACAGTTGCGTGGTGAACCACCAACTTATGGGAGATGTGCGTCTGAGAAGCAACTGGAATGCCGAACTCAACATACTCAATCTCGAATTAATTGGTGACCAGATTGACGCCACCGGATGGATCGGACTGGCCGAGAAAGACCCCACCTTGTCCTTCAACGCTGATTTCACCCATTTCGGGTTAGGATTTGTGGCACCGCTGTTGAGCGACTTCTCAAGCCGCTTCGAAGGGCAGTTACACGGGAATTTCGACATATCGGGTACCGTAGGGAGCCCTGTCATCGAAGGAGTGGCTCTGGTGGAGCAAGGTGCCTTGAAAATCGACATGACAGGCGTCACCTACTATTTCAACGACACAATTGGTTTCGACAACAAAAAAATCACTCTTAACCAATTCACCCTTCGTGACCCCCGCGGCAACATTGCCTTGCTGGACGGAACTATAAAATACAACGATTTAACCGATATCACACTAGACCTCAATTTACAGACCGACAACCTTTTGGTTCTCGACAAACCGAGAGGAGAGGAATTCTACGGCACCCTTTTGGCATCGGCGCAAGGCAGGGTAAAAGGGCGGATAGACAGCCTCGGGGTGAACGTCAACGCCCGAACTAATCCAGGAAGCATCATAACGGTGCCAGTGAGCGACCAGAAACAAGTGAAGGCCCACAACTACATTACTTTTGTTGGAGATGAATCCAATCAAAGCCGTCGCCGCCAAACAAAACAGCAAAACCAACATTTGAATCTTGAAGCAACTATCTCTATCCCCCCGGACGTACAAATCAACCTGCCGATGGACTTTTCGGACGTGGTGGTCAAAGTGGGCGCCAACGGCATGGGCGATCTATACCTCACCCTCGCCGGCGAGGAAGAGCCTCAGGTGCTGGGCAGTTACGAAATCACCTCGGGAACCATGAAGCTCAGTATGCTCTCGCTGATAGAGAAGAACTTCACCATTGAAAGCGGCAGCAATCTGGGATTCCAGGGCAATCTGTCGGATGCCAGGTTTGATTTGAAAGCAGTTTATTCCCAACGAGTGAATCTTTCCACTCTCACAGGAGGAGTCAACGATTTGGGAGGCAGCCAGAAATACCTGCAAGTGGAAGATGTGCTGGCCGTGGCCGGTACACTACAGGAACCCACCATAAACTTCGACATACGGCTTCCCAACGCCGATGCCAGCGTGTCGGAGGAAGTGTTTGCTTACATTGACCGCAACAGCGAACGTGATATGCTGAACCAAACCATCTCACTATTGCTTCTGGGACAGTTCTACAACGCCAACAAGTCGGCATTGAACGGCAACCTGGCCACCTCGGGAGGTATAGGCACCTTGTCGAGTCTGTTGAGCGACATGGTCGGCGTAGTGGATATCAACGTGGATTACAAGGCAGCCAACGAAATCACCCGTGAACAGCTTGATGTGAATATCAGCAAAGATTGGGGACGATGGTATCTGGAGAGCACGCTGGGATACGGTGGAGAGAGTCGCGAACTGCAGACCGGTGACGCCAACGGAGCCATCATTGATGCACTTGTCGGTTACCGGCTCAGCCCCTTAGTGCATCTTTTTGCTTATAACCGCACCAACACTAACGACTACACCCGCATAGACCTGCCTTACAAGCAAGGGATTGGGCTGAAACTAACCAAAGACTTCGACCGCTGGACAGATTTGTTCAAACCCAAGAAAAAGAAACACTTCTAAGATGAAGATACCCAAAACGATATATGCTGTCAAGAGCAACACCATGTTCATTGCGGGATTGGTGATTTTTGTTTTGTTTTTCGCCATCACTTATACTCCCAACTACGGACTTTCCACATCGACTTTCGCATCCAGAAACACTGGTGATGAAAGCATCCTTCTATGGTACAGCCATCAGGGATTATGCCTCCCCCTTTGCTGTGCCATCATTCTTGTCACTACCGTCCTTTCGCGCACAATTCTCATACTCACCACACACACCGCCCGCATCCGAGAGGGGGAATACTTTCTATGGCAAATGGGTGAAGTGACAGCCTGCAGCCTCTTTATCAACCTATTTCTGTCGCTATACCTTCACCTTGACTACTTTGAGAATCTGCCTGTTGTACTGCTTATCTATATCTCAGTGGCAGTATATCCCTATGCATTTTACTGGTTGTTGGTGGAACGAATTGACCGCGACCGACGTATTGCCGATGCCCAGCGCACCATTGTCCGCCTGAGGCAAAGAGAGGAGCAGAGCGACAACGGAATGCTGAGATTCACCGACGACAAGGGCATCACAAAACTGGTAGTAAGCACAGAAAACGTCATCAGCATTGAAGCCGCCGGTAACTATGTAACCATCCTGTACACCAGCGGAAACCGTTTGATGCGGTACAGTTTGCGCAACACTCTCAAAGGGATTGAAGGTTTATGCATCGGCAGTCCTATGGTGCGCTGCCACCGCAGCTACTTCCTCAATTTGAATAAGGTAAAATTGCTCCGCAAAGCCTCCGACGGAGTCTATGCAGAAATCGACCATGAGGGAGTGAGCGACATACCTGTATCAAAGAGTTATGCCCCCGACGTGATGGCCCGACTCTCAGAACCCAAGAAATAGATCATGTTCAAACGCATTGTTTTCACCCTACTGCTGTTTTCCAGCCTCTTCCCCACTCTGCTGCATGCACAAATTGACTACAGCATTGACTCGCTACGATTGGTCAATGCCGAATGGAGTATTGACACCTTGGAGGGATTCTACCTAAAACGCTACCAGTTTGGCGAAGGAGCACTTTTCTGCTCGGCACAACATCTGTGTATCATAGAAATACCATCCCGCTCCCATCGACGTCTGGCATTTGCTTGCAGTGACACTATGCTCACCGAACTCTCCTGCCTTGCACGCCAGCACAATGCATACGCCGCTATCAACGGATCGTTCTTCGACATGGACATGGGAAGTCCTGTTTGCTATCTGAAAATCGACGGTATCCAGATAGGCGAAAACACTCCGTCAAAAGAGGATTCGACAAGGCGCAAATACTACCAATATGCCACCTTGCTACTCGATAGAGGACGTGCCAGAATGGCTGTACCCGACAGCAATCGACTATGGGAAGAATCATTGAAAGACAGCAATATAATGACTGCCGGACCCATGTTACTTATTGATGGACACGAAGTACCCCAACGGAACGACCGCACTTTTGTCACCCGACGGCACAACCGTACAGCCCTCGGCATCCGTCCCGACGGCACCACTCTTCTTGTGGTGGCCGACGGTCGGTTCCGTCACCAAGCCGAAGGTTTTTCCTTGCCTGAACTGCAACGCGTCATGCGGTGGTTAGGCTGTTCCGATGCTATAAACCTAGATGGCGGTGGCAGTACCACCATGTACGTACACAACAAACCCTTTGACGGGGTGGTCAATTATCCGTCCGACAACCATCATCACGACCACGAAGGACAGCGTCCTGTATCGAATGCCATCCTTTTGTTATAAAAACTATTTGTATGCCGTACTTGAAGGATCGAATGTACCACGCTCGTGCGACTCGATACATCCGCGTTTTTCTGTGTTAAAATTGCTACACGGCATATCATGACTGACATACACTTCTTGTTCCACCCGATTCTCGTAGCAATAGCACACCTTGCTGTTATCATAACATGAAGAGAATGCCAAACCCGCCATCAGGGCTATCGGGACAATAAGTTTCTTTTTCATATTCATAGTATTACAATTTCGTCTGCAAACAGCCATGCCTGCTCACCGGCACTAAGGTGCCAGTCAGGCATCTTACCGTAGTTTTCCATGGTAATCTTGAAGTATTTGGCCCGCACCTTTTTATACGCGGCAAAGAGCTGAGTGTGGCTCTCCCCCTGACGGGCTTGCGGATTCTCGCCGGGAGCCTCTTTGACTTCCAGTTTGTCGCCGTATGACATCCAGGTCTCACCATCAAGACTATACTCCACTTTCAAGCTCCTCGGATAGAATATCCACGAGCGCATGTTCTCCAAGCAGTTCACACCAACCAGGCTCACCTGTTTTTCCTTGTCAAGCTCGACAACGGCCACAAAGTCTTCCTGCCAGCCCTGCCAACCGCCGATACGGTAGTTGATGTTGCCGTAGATGTTGTCCACCATGCCTTCGGGGCCATTCTCGGTATATTGCGGTGCAGGCTGCGTGAGGTAGGTAACATGCTTGTCGGTTTGCACCTTCACTTCCTTGTGGCTCACCTTCTGAGAAGGAAGCAGGCCATCCCAGCAGGCACTGGTATCGCTCACCCTGTCGCGTTTGCTCTGCATACGCCAGTCGGCGAAAACCGGGCATGGGGTGATGCGATATTCTTTCGGGCATTCCTGGCCGGTCAAGACCACAGCGAGCGGCGACCGTTCGAATCCTTCCACCGTGAAGACAGGCTTCGTTTCGACCCAAATATCACTACCAGGACACACCTCATACATGCCAAGCGAGGCCAACACATACCAAGCGCTCATCTGTCCACAGTCCTCATTGCCGCAAAGGCCATCGGGTTTGCTAGTGTAAAGTTCATTGAGTATCTTGTGCACATACTTTTTCGTCTTCTCGGGCTGGCCAAGCATACTGTAGAGCCACGCAGCGTGGTGCGACGGCTCGTTGCCGTGGGCGTACATGCCAATGAGGCCCGTTACGTCGGCCTGCTCACGGCCGCTCATGCTGTTGTGGCCCTCGAAGAGACTGTCGAGGAATGCGATTGCTTTGTCTTTGCCACCCAGATGCTTGACCCATGCGTCGATGTCGTGTGGCACATAGGTGCTGTACTGCCAGCTGTTGGCCTCAGTAAAGTGGTTGTTCACCTCGGTGGGTTCGAAGGGTGTGACCCATGCACCGTTGCGCTTGGGATGGGCAAAGCCGTTACTGTCAATGATGTTCTGCCAGCTCTGGCTTCGTATCCAATAGGTGCGGGCCATGGCGCTGTCGCCGGCAATCTGGGCCATCTGGGCTATGCACCAGTCATCGTAGGCATATTCGAGAGTCTTGCTGACAGTTTCGTTATCAAGTTCGGACGAGAGATAGCCCTGTTCGCCATAGGCACGCTGGGCCTCGGTGCGGTTGCTGGTGGCCACCATGGCGTCGAGCATCTGCTTCGGCGTGTAGCCAGCCAGCGTGCCATCGCGCTCGGCCAGGTGGATGTAGGCTTCAAGCATCATGGGAATTGCGTGGTAGCCTATCATGCAGTGAGTCTCGTAGCTGGCCAGTTCCCACATAGGAAGTTCGCCACCCTGCTCAAAGTTCTTCATAGCTGTATAAACAAAATCGACCGTACGCTCTGGTTCTATCTGCGTCAGCAGGGGGTGCAGGGCGCGGTAAGTGTCCCACAACGAAAAGACCGTATAGACCTCCCTACCCTCGTCGGCCACATGTATTTTGCCGTCGGTGCCGCGGTAGCGACCATCCTCGTCGCTCCACAGGTACGGCGACGTCATACAATGGTACAACGCGGTATAGAAACAACGTTTATGTTCCTTGCCACCACCCTCCACTTTCAGTTTCCGGAGAGCCTCCTCCCATGTCTGGTCGGCAGCCAGCCGTGCACTTTCGAAATCCTTATGCTTGGTGGTAATCAGGTTGCCAATGGCTCCATTAACATCCACTCCGCTAATAGCCACCTGCAACTCCACCTGCTTGGCTGTCGGCATCTGCACCCACGCTTGGGTCGAATCGTCGCTTACAACCACCCGTTCGAATGGCACATTGCTCCTAATGGCAAAATACAGGTGCTGATCGGGATTCCATGCCGAACTATGGCGGTGACCCACAATCATGCCGTCGTCGGTCAGACGGATGCTGCCATCTAGTAGCACATCGCGATGGCGCAGATCAATCACGAAACCATTACCCTGGTCTTCCACATAAGTATAGCGGTGGTATGCCACACGGCGGTTGGCCGTCAACTCCACAATGGTTCCAGGCAGTCCTTTGTTGTCAAGCATCACTTTGTAGTAGCCTGCCTTGGCGGTCTCGTTCTTGTGTTGGAAATGACTCTTGTATCCTTCTCTCATCATGTTGCCGAACTGCACCTGTTGCATCTGCCGCTGGTCAATTGGCATGAACAGTAAATCACCATAGTCCTCACAGCCCGTACCGCTGAGATGGGTGTGGCTGAAACCATAGATGGTATCGTCCGAATAATGATATCCGCTGCAGCCATCCCATCCACCCAGGCGTGTGTCCGGGCTGGGCTGAATCTGTCCGAAAGGAACAATGGCCCCTGGGAACGTGTGGCCGTGTCCATCGGTGCCCACCATAGGGTTGACATAGTAGGTCAGAGGTTTCTCGCCGCACGCGGCACAAATCACAAACGAGAAAACACAAATACAGAATCGGCCGACTCGTCTTATCTTCTCCATCTTATTCTAAACCTTTAGTCCTCAAACTTTCATTTTCAACAATGCCGCAGCCCCGAGGATAGCCACCTCGTTGGCCTTCAACTCGCTCATCCTTATTTGGCAACTGCCGGCATAGATATTGAGCAGGTACTTCTCGAAAGCTGCACGGAGCGGTCTCAGCAACGGTTCTCCCACCTGCGCCGGGCCACCCATCAGGAAGATGGCCTCCGGGGCCGAGAAAGTGACGCTGTTGGCCATGGCCAGCCCCAGCCAGTCTCCCACCATCTCCCAAGTCTTCAGTGCTACAGGGTCGCCTTGATGGGCCGCCTCACCTATCAACTTGCTCGTCACCTCACTGTCGGGCACCTCCTTCAGCATCCTCTCCCTTTCTGGATTCTCACGACGCAACTCCAAGTAAGTCTGCACAATTCCACGGGCAGAAGTATAGGTTTCCAAGCATCCTTCGCGGCCACAGGTACATTTACGGCCATGGGGAACCAAAATATTGTGGCCCAGTTCGCCGGCAGCACCTGTCGAACCATGCACCAACTTGCCATCAACCACGATGCCACTGCCCACACCCGTGCCGAGGGTGAACATGATAAAATGCTTCATTCCCTTGGCACCGCCATAGACATATTCACCATAAGCGGCCGCGTTGGCATCGTTGCTCAGCACCACCGGGACGTCACGGTACTTGTGGATTTCCTTGGCAAAGTTCAAGTTGCCTTTGATGGTCAAGTTCGGCGCGTTATCCACACAGCCGGTGTAAAAGTTGCCGTTCGGCGCACCCACACCAATGCCCTCCAGACTGACCGCCTCGCCGTCGATGGCACGCTGGGTGTCGAGCATAGACTCCACTTCACGCATCAAGTCGCGGATGTAAGGTTCCAGCTCAGTATAGGCGCTGGTCGGCAAGTTGCGACGCTGCACGATGTTGCCGTTCTCTGTCACGAGGCCCAAGTCTGTGTTGGTGCCTCCCATATCCACTCCGATGGAATACTTCATATCATCTCTTTTGATTGTTATTAACTCTGTATTAGCATCCTACACACAAACCACTCAAAAACTCCATTTTGCAAAAATAAGTTTTTTCCCAAAATCATGCAAGGCCGACTTTCATTTTGTTTCACACCGCACGGTCATTATGATAAGACGACACCACCACCCCATCTCCATTTCCGCATCAACACCTCCGATTCGATGATGTTGATTTGGAAGAGAAAAATCACTTTTTATTTTGAGGAACCATTTTTTTTCGTAATTTTGCAAATTTGAATTTCCCATGTTAAATTACATAGACACACTTGATAAAGACGAATATCGAAACCAATACCCAAAACACAGACTCTGAATGACTACCCTATTGGCCATAGAATCAAGCTGCGACGACACCTCAGCGGCTGTGCTGAGGGACGACCATCTGCTGTCCAACGTCATCGCCAGCCAGAAAGTACACGAACAATACGGCGGTGTGGTGCCCGAACTGGCATCACGCGCCCATCAGCAGAACATCATTCCTGTGGTCGATGCTGCCATCCGACAGGCCGGCATCGGCAAGGACGAGATTGATGCCGTGGGCTTCACCCGCGGCCCGGGTTTGCTGGGCTCCCTGCTTGTAGGCGTAAGTTTTGCCAAAAGTTTTGCCACTGCCCTTGACAAACCCCTCATCGAGGTCAACCATCTGCAAGCTCACGTTTTGAGCCACTTCATTGACCGAGGTGAACCCAAACCCCAGTTCCCATTCATCTGCCTGCTGGTCAGCGGAGGACACACACAGATATTACTACTGAAGGATTACTTCGACATCGAATGCCTCGGCACCACGATTGACGATGCAGCAGGCGAAGCCATCGACAAAGCCGCAAAAATCATGGATCTAGGCTACCCAGGAGGCCCCATCATTGACCGTCTGGCCAAAGAGGGCAATCCCGACGCCTACACCTTCGCCACGCCGAACATCGCAGGCTACAACTACTCCTTCAGCGGCATCAAAACATCCTTCCTCTACTTCCTGCGCGACCGCCTGAAAGAAGACCCCGACTTCATCGAGAAGCACAAAGCCGACCTCTGCGCAAGCATACAAAAAACCATCGTTGGATTCCTGCTGAAAAAAACCGAGCGGGCTGCATTGGACAACAAAATCAAGCAGATTGCCATCGCCGGCGGCGTCAGCGCCAACTCGTACCTGCGGAGCGAACTGCAACGTATCTGCCAGAAACACCACTGGCAGGCATTCATCCCTCCATTCCAATTCTGCACCGACAACGCCGCCATGGTGGGCATAGCCGCTTACTTCAAATACCGTAAAGGCGACTTTGCCGACATCAGCTTACCCCCTTACACAAGATGAGACTCAAGTTCATAGGACTTATAGGACTTATAGGACTTATAGGGCCTATGAACTGTAGGCTGCAGGCTCAGGACATTCATTTCTCGATGATGGATTTGGACCCGTTGCTGTTCAACCCCGCCTATGCCGGCTTTTTCGACGGCACCGGACGTTTCGGGGCCGTCTATCGCAACCAATGGGCCTCGGTCAGCACCCCCTTCCAAACTCTCACCGCCACGGCGGAACTGAGCCTGATGCGCAGCCAACGCAACCGCAACGGACTGAATGGCAGCCTGTGGATTACAAACGACCGGGCTGGCACACTGAGTTACGGTTCCACAACCGCCAACGCCATCATATCGTGGTTCCAAGCCGTCGGCAACGGAGACAACCTCTTCTCTCTCGCCCTCGAAGGGGGCGTAGGTCAGGTGGGGTTCAGCACGGAACACATCGAACTGGTCGATGGTACAGAGAGTTTCCGCAACCCACAGGTCATCTATCCCACCCTCGGAGCCGGAGTGGCGTGGTTCTGCCAATGGGACGAGAACCTCTACACCAAGGCAGGTTTCTCCATACGCAACATCAACCGTCCTAACATCAGCCATCTGGAGACCGCCGACGCACACCTTCTGCCTCGATGGAACCTCTATGTCCGTGCTGAATGGCGCCGATGGGAACAATGGAGCCTGCTGCCGGTGGCCGGTTACCAACATCAAGGTCTTTACGACGAAATGGTCTATGGGTGCGACGTGCGCTGGTACCTCAATGAAAGTCAGCGCAACTACCTTGCTCTCAGCGGTGGACTACTGACACGCCACGGCGATGCTGCTGCCATCAACCTGGCTGTACTATGGCACGAATGGACTTTCGCACTCAGCTACGATGCCAACCTCTCGCGTCTGGCTGAAGCCAGCCATACCCTTGGCGCCTTCGAGATAGGCATTCTCTATATGATTGGCAAGAAGGACAAAACCAAACGCGCCTTGCCATGTCCCATCATATGAATTAAGAATTAAAAATTGAGAATTGAGAATTGAAATTAATATATCACATCGATTACTTCGGCTAGCGTTCTACGTCAGCCTGGTTTTCATTTTTCATTTTTCGTTTTTCAATTCTGCAAAGGCACAATACAAGGTGGTGCACCTGGACAAACCCTACAACACCGCCGGCAGCGAGACCGGAGCCCTGCGGGTGGGCGACACCATCCTTTCCTTCGCTTCCATGCCTCCGTCCAACAGCAAAAAAGGCGCCTTCAACTTCAACACCTCGATAATGCAGCTCTACCAGGCCCGCATCGCCCGCAACGGCAAGGTGGCACGCCCCAAACCCAACCGCTGGGGTCTCAACAGCAAGAAGGAACACACCGGCAACCTGACCATTGACCCCTTGACACATGACCTCTACTTCACCCGCGGCGACCTCGAGACACTGCGCTGCGACATCTGGTATGCCAAAAAGCGGAAACGAGGCTGGCAGAAGCCCGTACGCCTGCGTGGAGCGCTGAACGACCAACGATTCACCTACACCCAGCCAGCTGCTGCCCGACTGCCCGACAGTACCTTGATACTCTACTTTGTCAGCAACCACGAGGGTGGCATGGGCGGCACCGATATCTGGTATTCCATCATCAAAAACGGAGAAGCCTCGGAGCTAGTCAACCTCGGCCCGCAGGTAAATTCGAGTGCCGACGAATACACACCTTTCTACGATCAACAGAACGGCATTCTGTACTTCAGCAGCAACCGCGAGGGGGGCAAGGGGGGCTTCGACATCTATTGTGCCATCGGCCAGCGCAACACATGGCAGAAAGCCGAGCCTGTATGCGGATGCCTCAACAGCGAACAAAACGACCTCTACTTCACCGTCACCGACTACGACTCTCTCGGCGGCTTCCCCATCGGAGGCTACCTCAGCTCCAACCGTGCCGACAGTTATTTCCTCAACGACTCGATGTGCTGCAACGACCTCTACCGCTGGGCCATTGACAGCGGGGCTTTCACGAGCGTCACACCCGAGCCCGACGACACAGTCACAACAGCCGTTCCTCAAACTCTCCAACTGCCGCTCTTCCTCTACTTCCACAACGACGACCCCGACCCTGGCAGCCACGACAGCCTGACATCCGCCGACTACGCCGACTGCCAGCTGCGCTACGCCCTGATGCGGAGCGAGTACATGCACCACCAGCCCAACGCCACCGACTCGGCATTGATGCAGCAATTCTTTGACAGCTGCGTGGTGGGCAACTTCGAGCATGTGCAGATGCTGTTCGACCACATCGAGGCGGCTCTCTACGAAGGACGCCATGCAGTGCTGACCGTCAGCGGATATGCCAGTCCACTGCACACCAACGAATACAACCGCACTCTCTCGGCTCGCCGCATTGCCAGCTTCATCAATATGATACGCGCGTGGCGAGGCGGCATGTTCGCCGATGCCCTCGACGACGGACGTCTGCGCATCGTACAGAGACCCCACGGCGCCGTGGAGCCCACCACTGCAACCCTGTCCACCGACCCCATCTACGGCCTACCCGCCGCCATGGCCCGCCGCATCGAGATACTTTCCTGCGAAATATTTTAAATTTTTTTTGTAAGATTTCTGGCAGTTCTGCGTCATTAAGGTGAGAACTGCGAAAAGAGATGAACCACTTCCTCGACACACTGCTACCCTTACAGCCCCTCATGCAACTGACGGCCGAAAAATTGCTACACTCCGCCACCGACGCGGAAGACGTGGTGCAGGATGCTTTTGCCGACCTTTGGGAGAACCGCCGCAAGCTTCAGCATGTGAAAAATCTCGAGGGCTATGCCGTCCAGAGCGTAAAAAACCACTGCATCTCGTTGATGCGCCGCCGCAAGGAGACCGTCAGCCTGGCCGACATCGCCAACCTGCAGGAGGAAGACACCGCCGCTGAGGTAGCCCTCATCGAGGAGCGTTCACGCAAACTCGACTGCATGATGAACCAACTGCCCGAGGTGCAACGGCAGGCAGTGCAGATGCGCTACATAGACCAGCTGAGCCACGAAGAAATGCAGCAACGTCTGGGCATGAGCAGTTCTAACGTTTACACCACCCTTTCACGCGCCATGAGCGCACTAAAAACAATGATCCATGGAAGATAAAGAATTGCAAGAACTGTTCTCCGCCAAACGCACGGTCGAGGCCAATCGTCGCAGACAGGAGGAGCTGCGCCGGATGCTGAAAAAGCACGACCGCCGACCGCTGTGGCCTGTGTGGGCTGGAGCCGTGGCCGCAGGCATCGCCGCCGTGCTGATCACCCTGCCTGCCCTTTTCCGCACCGAAAGCGTCTCGCCCCTGCAAGTGGCTGAAACCAAAGTACCAGTGGTGATGAAAGAACCTCTGGAGGAGATAGCGCCCGTTTCCCCCAAGGCGACCGGAACCCACAGGAAAGCAATCGTGAAAAAAGAAGTGACAAACTTGACCGAAACAATAGACACTACAAGAATTATCAGCACCATAGACCCTACAGAAACCGTAGAGAACACATCTCCCGCCGAGGATATTCCCACAAAGCCGACCCCCTGTGTCCATCGCCGTACCAGCACCCGCATGGTCAACGCCCCCTCAGCCCCGCATCGGCAACCATCAGAGCTTGGGCAACTGCTAGCCGACGCCTTCTGCCAGGAGGAAAGCAAACCCATTGTACAGCACACCTTCACACTATAAAATATAGTCCCATGAAACGCATAACATCCATCCTTAAAGACACCTTCGGCGTTATCGGCGCCGCAGCCATCCTCGGCCTCACCATCCTGATGACCACCCGCGCCTCGGCACAGGACATCTACGAAATAGAACAAACCTTCGACCAGCCGTTCAACATGCTACACATCAGCAAAGGCTGGGACGCCCGCCTCTTCCAAGCTCCCACGGGCAGCCCGACCACCGTGGTGCTGCAGACCCGATGCGCCGAATTCTTCGAAGAGGGCAATGAGCCTCAGATCATCGAGATGAAAAAGTTTGACAAAAAGGACAGCTGGCTATACCTGAAGCCCAACACAAGCATGCCACACTCGACGGTGGTCGAGATACACACCGCCCAACCCATCGATGAAATCCACCTCTACAATGACGCCCGCCTCACCATTGCGCACTACGACTTCGACTCGGTCAACCTGGATGTCTATATCGACACCAATGCCACACTTGTAATCGACACCATGAACAACCGCTGGAGCACCAGTTTCACGCTGCATGACGCCACGCTTGACTTGCGTCACTTTTCCGGGAGACATATACATTTATGGACCTATGGCAACAGCACCGTGACAGCAGGCAAGATTAACGCCTTCCGATTCTGGCAACGGTTGAGCGCCAACACCAAATGCGACATCGCCTCCACCGACTCGGTACAGCACCTTTTTGTCAAGCACCGTAAGCCTTTCAACAATGCCGCCAATTTCACGAGTCTCAGCCTCACCTTCGGCCTGGATGTCAGCTCAGCCCTTCAAGGCACCGACGATGCCCGTTACGGCTCACCCTACAATACCCTCGGAGAGTTCGGGATCTACGAGCAACTATGCACCAATTCCGTCCCCCTCGGCGGACGCTGGAGTTGGCATCCAGGACTTGAACTCGCCTACCGTGTCAGGCTGTTGGACAACGTTGTGAAAGCCGACGCAGGACACTTGGTACTCGACGACAGCTATGGCGCCCTTGTCCCACAACAATATCTGGATTATTTTACCATAGGCCTTCCCGTCACCCTTAACTATACATTCGACAAAAAATGGCACACCTTTGCCAAAGGCTTTTACTTCAAGCTCACCCCCATGTACAACTGCAACCAGGAACTCGTCACCCAGACCCTCAATGAGCACAACCATTGGGTGACACGGCATGACAAGGACCTCGACGTACTCAACCATTTCAACCTCCGCACCGCCGTCGGTCTGAACCTCGGAATGTTGGGCTTCCACTCCATCGAATTCTTCATGGACCTGTTCCCCACATACAAAGCCTCGGCCGGGGCACCGCAGACCCGCATGTTCGGAGTGCTCTATCACTTCTGATCCGTCACCTCCGTCCCAGCACCGTCGCCACACCGTCGCCCCTCCGTCCGCCAACGGAGGTGAGACGGAGGTGAGACGGAGTTGAGACGGAGTTGAGACGGAGTTGATAGGGAGGCAAAACAGAAGAGGCACCCGACTGGGCGCCTCTCATCATTTGCTCTCGAAGTGGGCTTTCAGGGCGTCGAGCTTCTTCTGCTTGCGGCGATCCCAGATCTCAGTGATAAGTTTCTTGGTCGAGAGGGGGAAGTCGCTCTTTATCATCCAGTCGTAGTAGGAAGGTTCCTGATCGAAGACTTCCTCCACGGTCTTGCCTTTGTGTTTGCCGAAGTTGAAGATCTCGCGGTGCTTGGCATCGTAGCCGATATGTCCCACAAGGTCGGCCCACTGGCTGTTGGACGTAAAACGGCTGAGGGCGGAAATGTCGTTGACCACAGGTTGGGTGACCTTTCCGGAGCGATCCTTGTAATCGACACCTTGATAGCGGTCGAGCTGAGCCTTGAGTACCTCATAGGTAGCGATGGTGTCGGCAGCGGCACTGTGGGCGTTCTCAAGATCTTTCTGGCAATAAAACTTATAGGCAGCCACGAGGGTGCGCTGCTCCATCTGATGGAAGATGTTCTGCACATCGACCAAGCGCCGGCACTTGAGGTCGAAGTCGATACCTGCACGGAGGAACTCCTCGACGAGCAGTGGCACATCAAACTTGTTGCTGTTGTAGCCTGCCAAGTCAGCATCGCCTATATACTCCAGCAGGCTTGGGGCAAGGTCTTTGAACGAGGGTTTGTCTGCCACATCGGCATCGGTGATGCCATGCACCGCGGTGGTCACTTCGGGAATGTGGACGGTATGGCCTTCGGCATCAGCGGGGCGCACACGCTCCACCCGGGTATCGGTGGTGCCGTCGGGCATCACCTTGTGGAGGCAAATCTCAACGATATGGTCGTGACCTACCTGTACGCCGGTGGTCTCGAGATCAAAAAAGACGATAGGCTTGGAGAGGTTGAGTTCCATGGTTTTTAGCAGTTAATAAAACAGGGAAACGAAATTCAAGACAACCGAACGACAGTCTGGCGGATGGCCACCAGATGTTCCAGCAGACGCTCGGCCAGGTCGAGGTGCAGCATGTTGGCACCGTCGCTCTTGGCATGGGCGGGGTCGGGATGAGTCTCCATGAAGATGCCGTCGGCTCCCACAGCGATGGCAGCACGGGCAATGGTCTCAATCATGTCGGGACGACCGCCGGTGACGCCGCTGCTTTGATTGGGTTGCTGCAGAGAGTGGGTGATATCGACCACCACCGGCACACCGTTGCGCCTCATGGTAGGCACACCGCGAAAATCGACAACCAGGTCTTGATAGCCGAATGTGGTGCCACGTTCAGTGAGCATGAAATTGGCGCAGCCGAAAGCTCTCATTTTGTCGGCGACCTGTACCATGGCTTCGGGCGAGAGGAACTGGCCCTTCTTGACATTGACGCAGCGTCCGGTCTCAGCGGCGGCTCGCAAAAGCTCGGTTTGACGGCAGAGGAAAGCCGGGATCTGCAACACGTCGGCATAGTCGGCAGCCATGGCGGCCTCGGCTTCGCTGTGTATGTCGGTCACCACGGGCACTCCAAACCGCTCACCGACCTCACGTAGCAGACGCAAGGCCTCGAGGTCTCCGATACCGGTAAAGGAATGGACGCTCGAACGGTTGGCCTTACGGTAGCTGGCCTTAAATGCAAAAGGTATGTGTAGGCGGTTGCAAATGGTGGCCAACCGCTCACAAACCACAAAGGGGTTCTCGTGGTCTTCGACGACACAAGGACCGGCAAGGAGGAAGAAGTTGTCTGTGTCAGTATGGTGAAGTTGGGGAAGTGAGGGATACATTCGTCGGTCAATATTTCATTTCATCGTTGGCATAGGGGTCGGTGTCGGCATCGACATCTTCTTCGTCACGGTTCATTCGACGTTCGGCGGAACGCTGCAGACTGATAATGAGTGCACCGAGCATACGGGTCATTTCCATCAGGTACTCACGCGACTGCTCATACTGCCCGTCGCCGAACATGCCGAGATTATGCGCCACCTCGCTATAGACAACGCACTCGCGGATAGCGGTTTTGGCGATTTTCAAGTAGTGGTCGAACTGGCTCTTGCTGCGGCTCGAGCCTTCGGCGATGTTGAGTGCGATGTCATAGGCCGAATGGCAGAATGAGCCCACCAGCGCCGATTCCGCTTCGTTGCGGGGAGAACTCAACTGGGCCATCACCCAGCTGGCATAGTCCGTCGCTTTCCCGTAAATACGTAAATCTTCAAAGCGGAAAAAACTTACCACTTTCTCTTCTTGTTGTTCCATTTTGTGTAATGTGTTTGTTGTTATGGTTGTATAATTAAACTATCTCGGCGAAATATTTCATAAACTGTGTACGCATGGCCACAGAGGCTTTTTCAGCGGGAGCCACCGCCAACTTGCCACGGAAACGGGCGAGGCTGTCGTACCCTTTTTTCTCCATCCAAGCCTGCAGCCCATTGTTGAGGTCGCGGAGAGTGTCGATGCCGTTCTTGTAGAGACAGCTGACCACCTGCACGGTGGTGGTTCCGGCCAAAATCAGTTTCACCACATCGTCGGCAGTATAGACACCCGTGGATGCACTCAAATCACAGCGCATTTTCTTGCTCAACAGGGCCACCCAGCGCAGCGTGTTATACATATCTTCATGAGTGGAAAGGAAAGATGCATTTTTCAACGTTTCGTTCTCAATGTCGATATCTACCTGGACGCTCTTGTTGAACATCGTCACGCCCTGGATTCCCATCCAGCTGAGCTGCTGCATTTGTTTGGCCATGTCAGTGAAATAGGGACCCACCTTAATGCTGATAGGAAGACTTATCGATTTACGGATTGTATTGATAATCTGGTTAAAAGTGCGTTCTACATCATCGGCCGACATAGAAGTTTCATAGGGCAGTATGGCCATGTTGAGTTCCAATGCATCACAACCCGCATCTTCAAATTTTTTTGCATAGGTGAGCCAGTTCTCGTATGAGAAACAGTTGATGCTGCCAATGACGGGGATGGTCAGGCGACGTTTGGCCTCACGAATCATGCTGAAATGCTTTTCGAGCGAATCGTCAGCCACATGCTGGGCAATATACTCATAGCTGTCACCGTAATTGTCAGTCGGTGCCACCATATGCGTATTGCGCTTGATGTCATGGATTATCTGTTCCTCGAAGACTGACTTCACCACCACGGCGCCAACACCGGCAGCCTCCATCTGCTCCATTTTTTCCACATCGGCTGTCAAGCCGCAACTTCCGGCAATGATCGGGCTATTTAATTCGAGGCCCAAATATTTGGTTTTTGTATCCATGATGTTGCTATTTTTCGTCAATAAATATTCATTGCAAAAATATGTAAAATAAATTTATACGGGAAATATTTCTTTTGTTTTTTTACAACATTTTTCCTACACACCTGATAATCAAGAATAATATTTTATACAATTCTATCAAAAGAGAGTGATTGTTAAACACTTTTTTCATTTTTCACCACTCAATTCACAAAAAAGTTGTAATTTTGCAGCCGATTTTTACAGACAAAATACACAATACAGATATGGAAAAACAGATTGAAGAGAAAAACACCGAAATGGGCAGTGTCATCACCCGTTCGGAAGAGTTTATCCAGAAAAACCAAAAAACCCTTATCATTATCGTAGCGGCCATTCTCGTGGTTATCCTTGCCATTTTCGGCCTGCGCAAATGGGTGTTCCAGCCCCGTGAGGTCCGTGCCGCCGAAGAGATGTTCGCTGCCGAGCAGTGGTTCGACCAAGGCGATTTCGAGAAAGCCCTCAACGGTGACGACACCTACCGCGGTTTCCTCAGCATCATCGACAATTACGGATGCACCAAGGCCGCCAATCTGGCCAAATACTACGCTGGCGTGGCCAACCTGCGCCTGGGCAACTACGCCGAGGCTTCCAAATGGCTCAAAAAATACCATGGTAAGGACACCTTCACCCGCCCGCTGGCCGAGATGATGCTGGGCGACGTCTGCATGGAGCAGGGTAATGCCAAAGAGGCTGCCACCCATTACCGCCAAGCCGCCAAGATGGAGAACAACTATATTACCGCTCCTACAGCCCTCTTCAAGGCCGGCATGGCATACCTTATGATTGAGAACAACACTGCCGCCCTCGACTGCTTCCAACAGGTCAAGGATAACTATCCGGAAAGTACCGAATGGAGCGAGATCGATCGTTATATTGCTCTCGCTGAGGCTTGTAAATAAACTTGCAAATAAAAAAAAGGGGAGGATCTTGCACATGCAAGGTCCTCCCCTTTTTGTAACAATTCTGTAACATTATCTTAACAAAAACTTAACCGTTTCGTAACAGTTTTGTAACAATCCGTCTGTACTTTTGCGGCATCAAATCCAACAAAACCGACCAATGAAAGCTACAGACATTTTATTGATTCTCATCAACTTTACAGGTTCACTTGCTGTATTCCTTTTTGCCATGAAAATGATGAGCGAAGGCCTTCAGAAGGTGGCAGGCAGCAAGATGCGCGCCGTACTGGGCAAGATGACCGGGCACCCGCTGAGCGGGATACTGACAGGCACAGCGGTGACGGCGGCCATCCAGTCGTCGAGTGCCACCACCGTGATGGTGGTGAGTTTCGTCAATGCAGGACTCCTCTCACTCGGTGGGGCCGTCGAAGTCATTATGGGCGCTAATATTGGAACCACAGTGACAGCATGGATTATCACCCTGCTCGGACTCGGCGGCAGTTCGGGCTATTTTGACCTACCTCTTTTGATCGCCGCAGCCAGCTTGGCATTCTTCTTTATGAAGCGCAACAAGATGCATTCCATCGGTCAGACCATTATCGGTCTTGCGTTGCTGCTAGTGGGTATGCGCTGTCTTCAAAATGCGATGCCTGACCTCGGCAATTATCCGTCGCTGCTTCATGGCCTTGCTTCATTGAGCGGATATGGGTTCTGGTCAGTGATTCTTTTTGTCGCCATCGGTGCCGTGTTGACCTGCATGGTACAAGCCTCGGCGGCAACGATGGCCATCACGCTGCTGATGCTCCACAACGGATGGATTGGCCTTGATGTGGCCATTGCACTGGTGATGGGCGAGAATATCGGCACCACCATCACCGCCAACCTCGCTGCCATGGTGGCTGGCATCGCGGGCAAGCGTGCCGCAAGGGCGCATCTAGTGTTCAACGTCATCGGTGTCACACTGACACTCATCCTCTTCCATCCCATCCTCACGATGGTGAAGGCAGTCTTTCCTGACAATGCACCGATGGCGCTCTCGCTTTTCCACACGATGTTCAACGTAATGAATGTCAGTGTGCAGTCGTGGTTTATTCCACAGATTGAATGGATTGTTACCCACTTGGTACCCGAGAAGAAAGCAGCGAAGGGGGCAGACAAATACCGACTCACCTACATCAGCGCAGGCCCAGTCAACACCGCCGAACTCAACCTGCAGAGTGCCCAAAAGGAAATACAGCTCTTCTCAAAGCAAGTGCTACGAATGTACGCCCTCCTACCCGAACTGCGGACGGTGCGCAACGCGAAAGAGATGGATGCAGAGGTAGAACGGATCGCCCGTTACGAACAGTTGACAGACAGCATGGACATGGGACTAACAAAGTTTCTCACCGCCGTCGGAAGTGGCGACATCAGTGCCCTCAGTTCAGAACGCATCAATGCCATGCTCCGCATCAGCGACAATCTGGAGAGCATCGGCGACAGCATCTATCAAATCGCGCTCACGCGTAAGAACAAATACTCCGACGCCGTCCATTTCAGCGAGAAACAGAACAACAACCTCGCCGAGATGAGTGCTCTGGTGGAGAACGCACTCATGGTAATGGACGGCAACCTTGTTGACTACGGCCGAACCGACCGCATGACCGTAGAGGGCATCAAAGCTGCCGAAGAAGCCGAGCGAGAAGTCAACGCCTGTCGCGACCGTTTGCGGAGTGAGCATCTTGAAGCTGTCAAGCAAGGCCGTTACGGATATGAGGTAGGTAATGCCTACAGCAGCCTCTACTCGCAATACGAGAAACTGGCAGACTTTGTAATCAACGTTTCACAAAGTGAGCAGATAGTCAAGATCGATTGAGCTATCCCGCACAAACCAGAATAGCAAACACCATTTACACATTGCAAATCAACCCTTCTCGCGAAATATTGTAGGAGACATTCCCGTCTCGCGGCGGAAGTAGCGGCTGAAGGTGGCTTGGTCTTCAAAGCCCAGCAAGTCAGCGATGGCCTGCACCGAGAGGTCGCGCCGAACATGGAGCAACATCTTGGCTTCCACCGCAATATGGTGATGAATCCAGTAGGAGGCGGTATGGCCTGTCTCCTGCTTGACGACGGTGCTGAAGTGCTTAGTAGAGAGACAAGCCTGCTCGGCGTAGAAGCCCACGTCTCGGTGTTCGCGAAAATGCTGCTTAAGGTCGCTGTGGAAGCGCGCGCTGACCTGTTTGTCACCACCGGTCTCGTTCAGCTTGCTTTTGCGGTATTGGCTGAGCAGCCTCAGCAGGAACTCTAGCAGGCGGGTCATCAGCATTCGCTGGTCGGAGAGACCGAGGCGCTTGATCTCACGCATACCTTCCACCACATGTGTAATAATCCTGTATTCCTGTTTGTCAAGCTTCACGTTGGGGTGTGGCTCGTAGCGGTAGCGCAACTGGCCCATAATCTGCAGCATGGGGTCGTTGAGCACCGACGAATCCACGATAATCAGGGTGGCACGGTAGTCGTCGGTCACGCTCACCGTGCGCAGGGTGTGGTTGGGGAAGATTACACCCACCGTGTACAGCCCGGAATAGTCGGGTGTGTCGTCATACATGAGGTCCATGTACCCGCGGTGGCCAATGGCGATGACATAGTCGGCGGAGGTGAACGGCTCGTCGCCCGAAGGCAACCCCTTCACATCATCAAAGACTACGATACCTTCCTCTTTGATTCTCTGTGCGTAGAGGTTCATCGGGTGGGTGTAGGATTGCGCTATTTTCATGGTGCAAAAGTACGTTTTTTTTTGAAAACTCACAGTTCACAAGTATAGTGTATAGGGCTGATGCCGATGAGGCGCTTGGACCAAGTGCCGAGGCTGCCGGAATGCTCGGCTTCGCCACCCCCTCATTCTTCATCCGTTTCTTTCGGCGACGAACAGGCATGCCCCCCCTTGCAGTTCCGCAAATAAGTATAATACACTCTGGTAGCCCTCTGATGAGGGCTATAAAAAGTCCGAGGCTGTGAGAAATCTCATAGCCTCAGGCTTTCATGATAGCGATCATCTCTTGTCCTGAACGCCGTAGTTGATCCACTCGTACTGTGGATAACGGGCTTTGACAGCTTTGCGCATGGTGAGCATCTGTACCTTAAGATCAGCAATCAAATCCATGTTCTCGTGTGCCTTGAGGGTGGCTTGGCGACGCAGCTCGTCGACCTCTGCATCCTTCTGCCGCAAGGCTTTGGCGGCTTCTTCCAGACGATTGAGGGCATCGGTAGTGATACCGATTTCCTGTGCCTCTCTGAGGTGTTTTCGCAGACCTGCCACGAGCACATCTGCTTTGTCGATTTCGTTCAAGTTTGTTACTGACATAATAATTGTTTTTGGTTAATAATGGGCTTGCGCCCCTGAATTACTGTTTAATCATTTCCACAAAATCCTTACTCGGTTTGAAACGCGGAATCTTGTGCTCGGGAATCACTATGGAAATGCCCTTGCCGATGTTTCGCCCAATCTTCTCACGACGTGTGACGATACTGAAGGTGCCGAAGTGGCGCAGATAGATGTTTTCTCCATTGGACATGTGTTCCTTGATGGTTTCCATGACGGCTTCAACCATCATCAACACATATTTTCTGTCAATACCCATCCGCTCGTTGATGCGGGCGACAATTTCTGCTTTGGTCATAAGTGTATATGTTGTTTGATATATTTTCGCTGAACATTGAGTGGATTTTTAATCAGTAGTGGCAATCTCGTCTTCGCGGATTATTACATCGGCAATAGCCTCGGTCTCATCCGACGGTTTGACCGTCTTGTTGCTGTTCTGCTCGTTTCGCTGCGCTATGTTACTAGCGAAAAGTCTTCGTATGACAAACCTCACAAAAGGCTGGACAAAAAACATCTGCGAGAAATAGGCAAACGGCAGGTTGTAGCATACCAGACGGAACCAACGGCACAAAAAGTCGATGACGTCAAACCCATTATAGTAAGGATAATAAAAAAAATCAGCCAGCAGACTCATTGACGGACACATGAGGCAAACGGTGGCCGTGATGATAGCCGACTCAAATATCATCGGGTGGTTGCGACGAGGGTCAAACTTGCGGCTGGCCAATCGGAAGGCCAGAGGGCTGCCCATTGCCACCGCAAGCACAAAGGCGAAAAGCATCTCAATAAGAATCATCAACCATATAGGCATATAATTGCCTAACATATAGACACCACCTTGGCTGTCGAGTGCCTGCAGTACCGAGGTCGTTCCGGTTGCCTGCATCAAGCTATCACCCTCGATAACATACAGGCTATAAAATACAAACAGGTGAACGGTAATGAATACCGTAATTAAAGCATAGACTAAATGCTGAGTTCGATTTCGTGACATAGACTTATTTATTTAAGAAAAAAATGTCGCCATTAGGGCGACAAGAATGGTCGTTTTCTTGCGTATCATACCCTGTATGTTGGTTATTTTTCGGTCAATTATCAGCGTTTATCTGGAACCTTTAACTGACCCAATTTCAGAGTATTATACGTCTCGGTAGATTATACGATAAACAAATGCAAAGATAGTAAAAAAAGAGAATAGACAAGATATTTTTCGGGCCAACAGTTACCTGCCGTGAAATGCGGAAAGTACTTCATGTCTTCAAGACATCGAGACTTCAAGCATTCGTCGGCATGGACGGCTATCGGTGTTTTTGCCAAACGATGCAGGCGATATGTCATTGTGAGGATGCTGGATTCTCTGTATCTTTGCAGTATCGAAATTTAATGCAATTTTTTACGAAAAACACAGCCATCTTATTCATTCTGTTTGCTTTCGCGGCTTTCGGAACTGCACAGGCGCAGAGCGACAATTCCGTCGAGGTTGTCTTCAACAGCACCTCGGCGACGGTCAACGTGGCCGACAACATCAGCCAGTATCTGACGGTAACCCAGCAGGGGGCGCACGTCTCCATAACGCAGAGCGACTCTGTGGCCAGCGAGATAACCTACAAGCTTTCGGGCACTTCTACCGACGGCGAGTTCTATATGTCGGGTTCCTACAAGGCCACCGTGGAGCTCAACGGCCTGACGCTAACCAATACAACTCCCGTCTATAGCGGTGCCGCCGTGCACATACAGAACGGCAAGCGCATCAACGTGAAGGTCGTCACCGGTACCACCAACACCCTTGTCGATACTGCCAGCGGCTCGCAGAAGGGCTGCCTCTATGTGAAGGGCCACGCCGAGTTTAAGCAGCAGGGCACCCTCAACGTTGTGGGCAACGTGAAGCACGCTATCAAGGCCGGAGAGTACATCAGTTTGAAGAACGCCACCCTCAACATCACCTCGGCCGTGGGCGACGGCATCTCGTGCAACCAGTATTTCCTGATGGAAAGTGGCACCGTCAACATCAGCGGCACCGGCGACGACGGCATCCAGTGTGACCTGGAGGGCGACACCGCCACCGCCATCACCGAGGACCATGAGGATGAGGACAGCGGCAATATCTATATCGAGGGCGGCAATATCACCGTCAACTGCGTCGCCATCGCCGCCAAGGGTATCAAGGCGGCTGGCGACATATTCATCTCTGGTGAGCCTGTCATCGATGTCACCACCAGCGGCAATGGAGAATGGGACGAAGATGACCTGGAGACCAAGGCCGCCTGTGGCATCAGCGCCGACGGCAATATCGACATAAGCGGCGGCACACTCACACTCACCGCCACCGGCTCGGGTGGCAAGGGTATGAAGTGCGACGGCGAGCTCACCATCAGCGGCGGCGACATCACCGTTGCCACCAGCGGTGGCCTCTACTACAACAACGGCACCACCGAAAATACCAACTACACCGGCAACACCGACAACATCAGCAGCGATTACTATTCGTCACCCAAGGGCATCAAGGCTGGATTGAAAACGCAGGTCGGCAACAGTTACACTTATAGCGGCGGCATGGTTGTCAGCGGCGGCAAGGTGAAGGTAAGCACCAGCGGCTACAACGGCGAGGGCATAGAGAGCAAAAACTACCTTAATGTCTCCGGCGGCGAGATTTATGTCAACGCCTATGACGATGGCATCAACTCGGCGCAGGATATGACCATCAGCGGAGGCTACATCTACTCGCACTCCAACAACAACGACGGCATCGACGCCAACGGAAACATTTACCTCAACGGAGGCCTGGTGTATGCCATCGGTTCCCGTTCGCCGGAACTGGGCATCGACGCCAACAGCGAGGGGGGTAAGAAGGTGTATGTCAACGGCGGCGTCATCATCGCCGTGGGCGGCATAGAGAACGGCGCGGCTTACAACCAGCCCAAGATACAACAATCAAATGTCAGCAGCAACACTTGGTACACCATAACCTACGACGACAACATGATAGCTTTTAAAACTCCCACTATCAGCACCGGTGGCGGTCCCGGAGGTCACGGTGGTCCTGGCGGTAATTCAAGCGGACTTGTCATTTCCGCTCCCAGCACTCCTTCACTTGCCAACGGCAATAACGTAACCGACGGAACCTCTTATTTTGAAGGCAATTGTTACGTCGAAGGCAGCGGAGGTAGTGTTGGTATCGACGAAGTGGGGGTCGAACAACAGATTAACGATTCGCGCGTCTTCAGCATCGACGGTCGCTATCTCGGTTCCGAGGTGCCTGCCACCTTCCGAGGTGTCTTTATCCAGAACGGGAAGAAGCATATCAAATTATACTAAAATTGCCGATACATAAACCAATAAAAGACCCGCTGACAAATGCCAGCGGGTCTTTTATTACGTCACCCGAAAAACACTATTCCATCATTCCTGCAAGAGCGGAAACGAGGTTCTCGGCACCAGCAAATATCTCGCTGATATGGGTGGCAGCCATATAAGCAGGAGTGGTAAGCACTTTGTGTTCGACGTCGGTACAAACATCTGTAGGGCCACAGGCTTCCACATGGCAGCCAAAGCCCTTGGCCACCTGCGATGCCTGGTTGTCATCAGGCCCGAGGGTCAGGTGCACCTCGTAGCGTCCAAGCACCTTGGCCACCACCATGGGAGCTATGCACATGGCCACCACGGGCTTTTTGGCGCGGTAAGTTTCAAGGATGGCATCTTGCACACTGTCGATGACCTCCATGCGAGGTCCGTCGAAGGCGAAGGTAGAAAGGTTGCGAGCGGCACCCATACCACCAGGGAGGGCCAGCGCATCGTAGTCATCGGGACGGTATTGTTCCAACGGCAGCAAATTACCACGTGCAATGCGTGCACTCTCGACGAAAATATCGCGTTGCTCCATATCGAGTACGGTACCCTCCTCTTCTTCGTCTTGCACGTCAATGTGCGGCACCACCTCAAACATACCCTCGGGGGCAAAGCACTGGTACATCCAGCCACGACGGTCAATAGCAAGCATCAGAGAGAGGCTTTCCTGCAGTTCGCTACCGTCTCGGTTGCCGCAACCGCTCAAAATAACAGCTATCTTTTTCATGATGATAAAAACATAGTGCCTATAGATTCTGTAGTTTCTATAGGCACTATTTTACTTTACAATCGTTTACTTGTTGAAAGCGTCAACGCTCTCTTTAATCAACTGGAAGGTGGCCTCGATGTCGTTGTCCAGACCCATCGAGAAGCGGATGAGGCCTTCGCTCATGCCCATTTCCTTCTGGATGTCCTCGGGAACCTCAGAACTGGTGCTCTTGCCGCTGTTGCTGAAGAGAGTCTTGAAGTAACCGAGAGAGACTGCGAGGTAGCCGACACCCTTCTGCTGCATGAGTTCCATGATCTTGCTGGCGCGCTCGGCGGTGCCCATGTCGATGCTGATCATGCCACCGAAGCCGTAGCCTTCGTTCATCATGCTGCAGAACAGCTGGTAGTCGGGATGCTCGGGCAAACCGGGATAGTTGTATTTGAAGCCCACCTCTTTGAAGCGCTTGGCCAGATACATGGCGTTCTCACCGTGCTTCTTCATGCGGATGTGCAGGGTGTGCAGGTTCTTGTTGATGGAGGCGCTACGCATGGGATCCAGCACGGGGCCGAGGAGCATGCAGGTGCCGTTGTTCACATCTATAAGGCTGTTGATGTACTCAGCACTGCCGCAGATGGCACCGGCCACGCAGTCGTTCGTACCGTTGATGTACTTGGTCATCGAATAGACGGTAACGTCGGCACCCAGACGGCAGGGACTGAAAATCATGGGGGTGAATGTGTTGTCCACAATCAGCTTGGCACCGGCGGCGTGAGCCATCTTGGCGAGCTCGGGCACGTTGGCGATGCGGAGCAGCGGGTTGTTCATCGTCTCGGTATAGACGACCTTGGTGTTGGGGTGCTCGGCGAGGGCCTTCTTCACGGCGTCGAGGTTCTGCATGTTCACAAAGGTGCAGTTCACATTGAACTTCTTGAGGTAGTTGGCCATGAAGGCGAAGGTGCCACCGTATGTGGTCATGCTGGCCACGATGTGGTCACCGGCGTTCACTTCGTGCAGCAGGGCGCTGGTGATGGCGGCCAAACCGGAGCCGGTAACCCATGCCATCTCGGTGCCTTCCATAGCGGCGAGACGCTGACAAAGTGCCAGGTTCGAGGGATTCCAGTGACGGCTGTAGAGGAAGTAACCCTCAGTTTCGCCGTGGAAGGTCTCGGTCATCAGATGAGCCTCAGGGAAGGTGAAGGTGGCGCTGTCGCAGATTGCAGGGTTCACACCACGATTGGCATCGCGTCCGTCGATGCGCTGGATGGCGGTTGCAGGATCGAATTTGTTCATTGTATCAATTATTTAGTTTATTTTTAATTTATTTTTGAAATGCAAAAATACAACTTTTTTCTCACGTGGCAAAATAAAGTTTTTTCCACATAACCAGCCATAGCCATTCTTCTACCCATGAACTCTTCGCCTTTTACCTGCATCTATTGAGTTGTTTGCACATTCCCGAAACGTTTGGATTGTATCCACAACGATGCAAAGTTCGTTTCTTTCACCAAAAATATCTTTTATGCGGTGATAATGCGTTTTTTCCGTTTTTATTGCCCCTTTATTCTCTTTCTTTTCACAAAAATAGCCTTTCATCCATATTCTATAAAGATACCTTAGTGATACCTTGGGGATACCCTAGTGATACCTTGGGGATGCCCTAGTGATACCTTAGTGATACCTTAGGGCTCGTTATGAAAGCAGGGAGTATTCATATCTAAATATCAAACATTTATAAAACTCAAAAAACAAAGCGACAAACCCGACCTAAAAAAAAGTTGGCCATATCGTTAAAAAAATATATCTTTGCATTTTGAACTGAAATATAAAAATACCATGAAAAGGTTTTCTATATTACTCATATTCACCCTCTTGGCATGCATTGGCGCCATGGCGCAGAAGCCTGTCTATGAGAGTGCCATGAAGAGTTTCGGCTACAAAAACGACGACGGCAGTTGGCGCATCATGCCCCAATACCAGCGTGCCGGTGCCTTCGAGGGAAGCGTGCGCAAATGGGCTCCCGTGAAGCTCGACGGTCGTTGGGGCTGCATCGACATCGACGGCAACCTCATCTGCCGCAACCTCTTTCCCTCGCAGGAGGTAGCTCGTCAAGCAGGTCACGAGTGGGAGGTGATGAGCGAACCTGGCAAGTGGGTCTATCCTGCCCGCAACCAGGCCGACGGCCGCTGGGGATTCGTGGATTACTACGGCCGTTGGAAATATCAACCTGTCTATGAGGCAGCCAACCCCCACCAAGGCAAGGACCCGAAGAGTTTCGCCTCTGTGAAGAAAGAAGGCCGTTGGGGGTGCATTGACGGTCGCGGAGTGTTGGTGGTAAACAACATTTTCCTCAACGCTGAACAGGCCGAGGAGGCTGGTGCCCAATGGGCCATTGCCCGCAACTATTACACCTGGCGACTGGCCACCACAAACCCTAAAACAGGACTGTGGGGTTTCGTGGATTATCTGGGCCGTTGGAGCGTGCAGCCGCTCTATCAGGACCAGCGCCCCTTTGGCGAGGACAACAACTATGCCTACACTCAAGTAAAGCAGGAAGGGCGCTGGGCCAACATCGACCGTAACGGCAACATTATCAGCACAGCCATATTCTTTACCGCCGAGGATGCCGCCTATGCCCTGCGCCAGTTTGAGCACGGACGCACATTGGAAGGTTGGCGCCTGCCGGTAACCAACCCCGCCAGTGGAAAATGGGGCTGGGTGGATTGGAGCGGCGAATGGCGCATCAAGCCCATCTACGAGGATGCCACCCGTTTTGCCAATGACACGGGACTCTTCGCCACCGCCAAACTCGACGGGTTCTGGATGGTGATTAGCGACACGGGTGACGACCTGAGCCGTAATGTTTTCACACTCAGCAGCGAAGCCTGGTTAGCCGGCAACGAGTGGGATACCGGCCAAGAGTTGGGCCACTGGCTCTACCCTGTCATGGACAAAGGCACACAAGCTTGGGGCTATGTGGATTACAAAGGAGAATGGGTCATCAAACCCACCTTTGAGGATGCCAAGCTGTTTACCTATGTGTGGAATGACCGCGTGGCCCCCGCCAAGATGGACGGCAAATGGGGTTGTATCGACCACACGGGCCAGTTTGTAGTAGCCAACATCTACAACACCTCGGCCGAGGCACAGATTGCAGGCCGCCGCTGGGCTGAAGGAAGAAAGTTCTAAATATGAAAACTCTGATTCATAATGCGACCATCGTCAACGAGGGCCGCATTTTTGTTGGTTCCGTCCTCGTTGACGGCGACCGCATCGTTTCTGTCACCGAAGGTAACATCCCCTTGAGCGAGACAACCGCCTTGCAGACCATCGACGCCACCGGAAAGCTTTTGCTCCCCGGGGTAATCGACACGCATGTGCATTTCCGAGACGGCGGCCAAAGCGAAAACCCTGCCGGAACATTCTACTCCGAATCAAGAGCGGCACGGGCTGGAGGCGTGACATCGGTGATCGACATGCCGAACACCAAACCGCAGACCACCTCAATGGAGGCATTGGAAGCAAAGGAAAACCTTGCGGCACGCGATTCGGCAGTCAACTACGGCTTCATGCTCGGCGCCACCAATGACAATATCGACACCCTACTCGCCATCGAGCCTACACGCTACGCTGCCATCAAGCTTTTTCTCGGATCTTCGACGGGCAACATGTTGGTCAATAATCCCGAGAAACTGGACTTGCTCTTCAAAAAAGCCCGTAAACTGATTGTAGCGCACTGCGAACAGGAAGAAGTCATCCAGGCCAACCTACTGAACGCCAAACGTGAATTTCAAGGCACTGATGGCGAAAACGCCTCACTACACCCCAAGATACGCAATAACGAAGCCTGCTTTCTCTCGACCTATCACGCCATCGAACGAGCCCGAAAATACGGCACCCGATTCCACGTGGCCCACATCAGCACCGCCACCGAACTGAGCCTGTTGTCCAACTTCGAACTCGACAAGAAACACATCACAGCCGAAGTAACCCCCAACCATCTTTTCTTTGACGACCGTGACTACGCCGAACTAGGCAACAAAATCAAGTGCAATCCCGCCATCAAGAGCAACGACGACCGCATGGCGCTGTGGCTGGCTTTAGAGGATGGTCTCATCGACACCATTGCCACCGACCATGCCCCACATCCTCTTGAAGCCAAGATGAAACCCTACTTCGAGGCCCCCAGCGGCATTCCATCCATCCAGCACTCGCTACAGATGATGCTGGAAACAGCCATCGACAATCAAGAACTATTGTCGATGGTGGTGCAGAAGATGTGCCACAACCCTGCCCTGCTCTTCGGAATCAAGGATCGCGGATTCATCCGTCAGGGCTACAAGGCCGACCTTGTGCTTGTACGGACCGGCGTGGAAGAGAAGGTCACTCGTGAATCACTGCTTTACAAGTGCGGATGGAGTCCCTTGGAAGGCCAAACATTCCACACCCGCATCGAGCACGTATGGGTTAACGGCGGCCTCTCCGTAGGTACCGGTGAGGCGTTGCAGTTCTGCAAATAAAGAAAGGCGCATAGATCCTCGCGGAGCCATGCGCCTGACTTACTTTCGTTTCCGTATTATCTTCTTCTCGATTTCTTTTTGTTTTTGTTCTTGTCTTTGTCCTTGTCCGGCTTGTCGAACGAATAGGAATACCCCAAACCGACATAGAACTGGCTCATGTTGAACGAATTCTTGTTATCCACTTTGTCGGCATAACCGCAGCGGTTGAGCAACCCCAAACTGTAGGAAGCCTGAAGAGTAGCCCCATAGACACGAACTCCTAACCCGACAGAGAGTTGCAAATCGAATCGGGAATAGAAACTTTCCCCCTCTTCATTCTTCCGGTAAAGGTCGCGTTTGAAGACCTCGGTGCGATTCTTGGAAGCCAGGATATCCGAATACCCAGAATAAGTGTCGATTTGCACTTCGGTGGCCTGAAGTCCGAAATGGAGCGTGGGGCCGGCAAAGGCATAAACTTCTATCGGCTCTGTGATATTGTAGGAATAGCTGACTGCTATCGGCACACTGATATCCATCACCGTGTCGGATATGACCCGATTCAGGTTGGCGCCCAACGCCAACGGGAAGTCATTCGACACACGCTGCCAGTTGTGGTTGAAATAGAGTCCAGACATCAATCCAAGTCCCTCATCGAGCTTGTAATTGTACGATAACCCTATATAATAACCCGGGCCGAAATTCATCGCAGTGTCGATGGCACGCGTCACCCCATGCTGGGTACGCTCACCCTTCCAGGTCATATTCTTGCCGGAATATCCGGCAGTAAGGGAGATTTGCGCCACCGACTGATTCGCCATCAACATGGCAGCAGCGAAGGCCACGGTCAGGATTATCTTCTTTTTCATCATTTTTCAAGTCTAATACGGGCATCGACAGCGGTGACATAGCGCGGATTGCCCAGCAACGGGTTGAGGTCCATCTCGGCAATCTCGGGAGCGGCCTGCACAAGGGCACTCACACGGGCCACCTGCTCGGCATAGAGATCGATATTGACCCCCTCTTGACCACGGACACCTTCAAGAATCTTGTAGCCCTTGAGCTGTTTGAGCATCTCCTTGGCCTCGGCGGCAGTGATGGGTGCCAATGCGCTCTGCACGTCCTTAAGCACCTCGATAAAGATTCCACCCAGACCGAAGAATATCTGATGGCCGAACTTCGGGTCACGGATGGCGCCGATATAGACATCTGTACCATCAAGCATCGGATACATCTCCACCGCATAGGTCTCGGGAATGACAATGAGACGGTCAAACTCTTTGGCCACAGTGTCGAGATCTTTCACGCCGAGGGTCACTCCGCCCACATCGCTCTTGTGCAACGGGCCGACAACCTTCATCACGAGAGGCACATCCTTCGAGCATCCCACCTCTTTGGCAAAAGCCAGAGCATCCTCTTTCTTGCTGACTTCCACGCTTTTCTTGCGGCTGATACCGGCGGCGTCGAGCAACTCGTTGTAGTCGGCAATCTCCATATAACCGTCCTTGCAGCGCTCCACAGTCTTGCGGATTCGGGCCACGTCGATGGCAGGCAGCTCCACATGCTCGGGCTGTGGTTTCGGTGTGTGGTACACCTTGCAGAGGGCATTACCCAGCACACACTCCTCAGGGAAGTTAATGCGTCCCTTGGCAATAAAATCGTTGATCTCGTCCTTGACGTTGATGATACTCGGCAGCACGGGGAAGATAGGCTTTTTGCAGGTCTTCATCTTCTCGTCCAACAGGTCATAGACCTCCTTGTTGCTGAACAATCCCGGCGACCCGAAGATAACCACAGAGAAATCGATGTCGGTGTATTCGTTTTCGACAGTATCAATAATATAGCCGAGCTGTTCGGCAGTACCTGTGGCGAGGAAGTCGATGGGGTTACCGACGGAGGAGCCAGCGAAGAGCTTCTCCAGCAAGGCAGGACTGGCGGGGTGATCCTTCAGCGAAGGAACCTCCATGCCGCCATTCGACAGCACATCGGTGAGCATCACGGCGGGACCGCCGGCATGAGTAATAACCGCGCAGCGTTTACCCTTCAACTCAGGGTGCATAAAGACTGCACACACGGTGGTAAGTTCCTGACGGTTCTGGCAGCGGACAATACCGGCCTTGCGGAACAAGGCATCGACTGCAGCGTCGTTAGTGGCCAAGGCACCAGTGTGCGACGAGGCGGCACGCGAGCCAGCGGCCGAACCACCACTCTTGATGGCGGCAATGTGGCAGCCCTTGTTGATAAGACTGCGGCTATGCTTCAGCAGGCGTTGCGGGTCGCCGATCTTCTCCATGTAAAGCATGATGACATGCGAGGACTTCTCGGGATCAAAAGTCTCGTCCAAGTGCTCAAGGACATCCTCGATACCCAGCTGGGCGCTGTTACCCACAGCCCACACACTATTGAACTTCAAGCCATTGCTCATGCCATACTCCTTGATAAACACGGCGGTGGCACCGCTGCCGGTGATAAAATCGACACCCTTGGGATCCAGCGGAGGAATGGGCGTATCGAAGCAGCCGCTATAGTTGGTATTCAAGAATCCCGTGCAGTTGGGGCCAATGAGCGAACCGCCGACGCTGTTGATGGTATCAACGATATGTTTCTCGATGGCGGCACCCTCGGCATTCTCCTCCGAGAAGCCGGCGCTAACGATGATGAAGCCCTTGCATCCCTTCTCCTTGGCCAGCACATCGACCGTCTGGGCACAGAACTTGGCGGCGATGCAGAGGATGGCGCAATCGACCTGGGGCAGATCTTCCACCTTGGTGTAGCATTTCACACCCTGCACCTCGGTCTCCTTGGGGTTCACGGCATACACCTGACCCTTGAAGGGGCTATGCAACAGGTTATAAAGCGATTTTCCGCCAGGTTTATGTACATCACTGGAAGCACCGCACACCACGATGCTGCGGGGATTGAGTAATTCTTTTGCTATCATATCCTTATATGTTTATTTTTTTACAATGAATGCATATTTAACGCGCAAATGGCGCTTTTATTGTGTAAAAACAAAAGATTCTTTTTTCCTCGTCTGTAATAAGCCCCCTCTTCCGTTCCAACACCGATTCGCCTCCGTTTCACCTCCGTCCGCCAACGGAGGTAAGACGGAGGTGAGACGGAGTTAAGACGGAGTTGAGACGGAGTTGATACCTTGCCGGAGGCTTGTCATCAGCGTTTCACCACACGGCAGGAAGCACTGCCGGTCGGCAACTGAAGCTGCAGGAGGTAGGTGCCAGCCGGCATCGAGGTGAGATCGACGGAGGAGGCCTTTTCCCGTCTGGCAACCACACGGCCACTGGCGTCATATAGCACCGCCTCGGCCACTTCACCGCTGAATCGCACGATTCCCGCCGTCGGGTTGGGATACACTTTGACGACGTTTCTTTCCACTTCGACGATGCCCACGGTGTCAGGTTCCAGCGTAAGGACAAGGGTAACCACCGAGTCGCAGCCGTCGATGGTAGTGGCATGGTAGCGATACTCGCCCGACGTCGTGCAGAGGGTGTCGCTCCAAAGGTAGCTGTCGCCGGTGACGGTCATCTGCACCGTATCAAAAACAGAGTGGTTGACAACGAGATGCAGCGCAACGGAATCACAACTTTCCTGACTGACGCTGCTGTATTCGATGAGGCTTGTCTCCCGATAAAGATGCCCGTCGTAGAGGAGACTGTCGCAAGCCACCACCGCGGTGTCTATATGCCGCAAAGGCAGTATCACATAGTCCACCATCGTCACTCCGCCGGCGTCATTGAGCACATGGGTGCCGGTTGTGGGAGCCGACGTGACGATAGTGTCGTCGCCAAGTACATAGAGGCTACCGGCGCAGGTCGTGTCGGTCTGGAATACCACGGGAGTGATGGCCGGTGGCAGGACGATATTGTCAATCCACGCACAATCGCTATATCGACTGACGCTATAGTCTTTCTCATAGGCAAACTTGAAGACATGACTGCCGGCAGACACGGGAACGGCGGCCGAGGTCCAGCTCCCTTGACCCGAGGCCGAGAGCTTCTCGTTGCCGTCGATATAGAAGCGGAACTTGTCGTAGCCGTCCTCCGACGACACACGGTAGCGGAAACGGATGCTGTCGGGCTGTGTGACAATGTAGGTGAGGGTAATCTCGGAGGTATCGTTGTGATCCATATTGGAGTTGGACCGCAGGCTCCACTGGCCGCCATCAGCCTCAGCAGAGGTGAATGACCAGGGTTTGATGCCTTGGGCCCATCCTATGATGTGGAAAGCTCCCCCTTCGAAAGTCTCGGTCACCGCAGCACTGCTGAACACCCGAAGGGTGTCGTCTATATTGTTATAGAAGCCGTCCATATGGACATATAACGGCAC
>ODAI014500507.1_pt1 | contig 37474 bp, 41 predicted proteins | sample 1539321 | NCBI WGS metagenome assembly ODAI01 (sample SAMN02144231, study PRJEB22623) | gut metagenome | biome: sheep rumen | host: Ovis aries | place: New Zealand
AAGAATAATGACGAAATAATGGAGCTAGAAGACCTCAAACAAGACCTACTATATAATTTATCATCCATAAGTAATAAGCTCATTCTAGCTGCTAACCAACTTCTTCAGGAGGATGTAGATGTGCAACTTGAAACTGCAGAAGAACTGAAAGCTGCTGTACAGAAATATTTGAAGAAAATCTCGGCTGTAAAGATAGGTTTTTCAAGATACAGAATGACCTATTATTTCTTAGATGGAAGTGTTCGGACAGGAACTTATTTCAGTACTAACAAGAAGATGGAAATAAATGTAGAGGAATAAATATAAAAAAAAAAAACAGCGGTATCTCACGACAGCGCTGCTGGAAAAAGAAAATCTAATTTAATTTATTATGTTGCGTAAATTTATTACATATATAATATAGGAACTTTTTTCAAAAATTCATTTTTTTCTGCACTTTTTTACAAAAAAAAGCAGCTGTACCATCTCGGCAGAGCTGCTGGAAAAAGAAGCTTTAAATTAATATGTTTAATCTGTATATATAATATAGGAACTTTTTTCTAAAATTCATTTTTTTTTCTGCACTTTTTTATAAAAAGCAGCTGTATCATCACGACAGAGCTGCTTTACAAAAATATTTTTAAAAAAAAGTATGTTAAGTGAGATATTCTCTCATTATATAATATGAGAAAGTCGGGTGAAAAATTTCATTATTTTTTGAAGATTTTTTCAAATATTTTTATCCTACATAGAATTATATTTCCAGGAGCATTAAGTTGTAATATTCCATAGAAAAATACTATATTTTAATATAAAAATATCATATTTCTATATGGAATTCAAACTGAAGGATTATAAAGATTTAACTGATTTCACTGAAATTGAACTTACTCCTAAACAAGCAATTCTAGCTAAATGTTACGACTGTTGCTGTTATGACAGAAAGGAAGTAAAGTTATGTGCATGTAAACATTGCCCATTGATGAAATTAAAAAATAAATGGTTGAGAGTTTCTATTATAAATTAACCACCTGTGCGAAGAGCATGGCTGGCCTTCCGTGGATAACGGAAATATAGAAAATCCTTTTTTTAAGTTTACTTTGTAAAACTAAAAGTAATTTATCAAACATCTTAGCCACTTCCTGTCGTGATGATAAGAAGTGGTTATTTTTATATAAACATTCTATAATTCATCTTTGATGAATATTAGAATGCATGCATTCTATATTAATATATGGACCTGAACAAACTAGTAGAATCATACAAGAAGAAAATACATGTCTCAGATTGGCCAGACTATGTACTGTACCAAGACTTAGACTACATCAATGGACTTTGTTCTTATATCAAATATCATCTCAAGAACAGATACTACTACTTCCAAGAAAATAAAGGAGAATAGATATGCCAACAATCAATAAAGTAAGTATCAATACACATAAATCTGTCAATCAGATAACGGTTAACAGACAGAATGATGCTAAGTATTACAACAGTCAAAGTTGGAAGGCTCTTAGAGACTGGTATTATAAACTTCATCCAGTCTGCGAAGTATGTGAAGCTCATGGTCGTGTAAGTCCCACACATCATATCCACCATAAGTTTCCGTTCATGAATGGTAAGACTGAAGAAATAAGATGGAGACTTCTTACAGATCCAAACAATCTAATCAGTGTCTGTACGAAATGCCACTCTGCTATTCACCAGAAAATAGATAATGAAAAACTGTTGTTTGGATGCTATGAACTAACTGATAAAGAATATAATAAAGCACATGGACTATGCAATACATAACACTCTCAGATTTAACTAAAACTATTAGGAACAACATCTATAAGATACCACATGACATTGATTTCGTCATTGGGGTTCCTCGTTCTGGTATGATAGCAGCATCTATCGTTTCAGAATTCTTAAATGTTCCGTTGATTGATATAAATTCATTCGTTTCTGGAGCTGAGCCTTCAGGCGGAGATAGACTTAAACTGTTCAATCAGACCAAGACAAACAAAGTACTTGTAATTGATGATACGACATTCAGTGGAAAGTCAATGAAAGAAACGAAAGCTAAACTAAAAGGTAAGCCTTATGACTTTATCTACAGTGTAGTATATCTTGAAGGAGACAGTGGAGCTAGAGAGATTGATTTCTATTTAGAAGATATGAGACATGAAGATAAAGGCTGGGGAAACATCTGTCTGTATGAATGGAATATGTTTAATCATTATCCTCATATCATGTATAAGATGATGTTTGACCTTGATGGTGTATTCTGTGTAAATCCAACACAAGATTCAGATGAAGAGAAATATGTAGAATATATTAAGAATGCTGTTCCGCTGTTCATTCCTAAAGTAAAGGTTGGTAAAATCATTACATACAGATGCAACAAATACAGAGCAATTACAGAAGAATGGCTTCAGAAGAACGGAATTCATTATTATGTACTTGGAATGGTCAATGCAAACAATTATATAGAAAGGCATAAGGTTGCTCCAAGTTCAGCTGAGTATAAAGCCAACATATATAAGAATGATGATTGTCAGCTGTTCATAGAATCCGAAGACAGTCAAGCCAAAGAAATTGCTACACTTTCAGGAAAGCCAGTATTATGTATAGAAACGAATAAACTGTACGGAGGATGATTTAATGACGATACAAGACATCAAAAAGAAGGACTGATATTTCTATCAGTCCTTTTCTATTATGTAAGCCCGAGCAAGTTGTACTACTCTAGATTATGAATTTGTTATGCTGCATCCACTATAGTCCATGTACTAGGAATGTATGAAGTTCCTGTAGGCCATGTTTCATTTGCGTTCTTATATAATGTTCCGTTTGTAGTAATATTTCTAAACATGCCCCCTATCTGGTTAGTAGATGTATGAATAATATAACATCTACATAATGTAAGTGAAGTACATCCTGTAAACATCAATCCATATATGTAACTACCAGTATTATTTATAGTAGGCAAGTTAGGTGCAGTAACAAGTGAAGTACAGTTTTCAAACATATAATAGCACATATAATTTGCACCAGAACCATTTTCTACTAATCTAATTTCACGTGGACCAGCAATCATTTGTTTATTTGTACTGAACATTGCACGGAAGCATCCTTCTGTACTTGCAACTGGAAGAATTAAATTACTTGCATCTACAATACCACCTGTTACAGTAGTTGGCTGTTTAAATAATGAACAGAAAGCATATTTATTTGTTGATGCTAAAGAAGTACCAACGAAGTCATCTCCATATATCAAACTCATTATATTACCATAAACATTAACTTTTCTATTTCCAAAATGGAAGTAAGTATAGTTACGATTATAGTTAGATGAATTGTCATTAGTATATGAAGTAGTATTAATTGCTTTGAATCTTATTTTATCTCCATTGCTGCAATATATAGAACTACCAGTGCTTATTTGCACCCATTCACCATCATTAATGCTATAATTAATTACTTTATTAACATTACCACTTTGTGTTTGTTGTGCAAATTGAATAGAAGTAGTTCCAGATAGTACTTCAAATGTAAGATAATCTAATGAATAATCATGTGCAGGACTGCTTTTATTCCAAATAGTAACACCATTATAGACAAGATGTTGTACATCATGACCATTAAAAATGATTGTGTTTATATCTGCTAAGTTATTAAATATCATACTATTATAATGTTGAAATTGTTAAAGTACCAGTTGATGAATCATAGCTGAACAATTTGTTCAACATGTACTGTAATGTGTTTCCATCTCCTTGTCCAGTATTACCACCGAAGCCGTAACAATAAATATCACCATTTCGCTTTACTTCAATTGCATTTATACCTGCTCCTGGAGTTACATTTGTTCCACCTATACCAATAGAGAATAAAGTATTTGTTGACCAACCTATAATGCTTGGATTCATTGGAGGAAGGTCTGGTACAATTCCGTCAGCTCTACTATAGTTACCAAAACCTATTGCTACTTCACCATAGTTACTTGTTTTAAGATTACGACCTAATGCGAAATTACACCAACCGTAAGTGGTTGAATTTTTACCGCCTACTATCGCATTATCTGCTAAAGCAGCACAGTTTTCTCCAGTAACGATTGTTCTTGCACCTGCAGCATATGATGAACTACCCATAGCTAATGAATAAGCACCTATTGGAAGTACAAGTGAATCAACACTATATGATAATACTGCACCCATGTCTTGCTTTACGAATGCTAAATCTGATTGAGTTACATCTCCACCTCCACTGCCACCACCGTAAGTAGCAACATAATCAGCAACATATGTCTGTGTAGCGTAGCTCATTCCACTTAATTCTGTTTTGGTTACATAAGTAGATAAATCAGGTGTAGATGCATAAGTAGCAACATAATCAGTTACATATGAATATGTAGGAAAAACATCATATATGTTTTGTTCAGGCCATCCAACATACATATTATAAGCATATGCAGCTCTAGCATTAAATGCATTCCATCTATTTTTCTTATTACCGAAGTCTATGCTCTTATTGCTCCAAGGACCACAGTAATCCTTGTTTATTACATAATAAGCATATGTATTATTAGCTCCATCTCCACCAAACTTAATATAAATCTGTGATCTTGCTATATTTAAATCATAGTTGCTTTTAATTATAATTTGGCTATCTTTTGGTTGCATATTATATGGTTTAAAGTTAATTGATGAAGTATAAGTAGCATTATAGAAATAATCCTCATCACCTAATGTATACGTGTTGGTCTCTTTAGGTATGATATTCTCATCAATTACAGTGCTTCCACTTCCATAAGTAGCAACATAATCAACTACATATGTTTGTGTTGCATAGCTAGCATTTTCAAGTGTAGTGCTCGTAACATAACTTGCGTTAGCCAACTCTGTCTTAGTCACATAGCTGGTCAAATCAGGTTTTTCCTGGTCTATATATTTTTTTACTTGTGAAAAATTATCGTATAGTGTTGGCATTTTTCTAATCTATTAATATTTTTTAGATATTTGAAATAGGGAATAAAGTATCCATCTCAGCCTGTGTTAATGCGGTTACATATCCACATCCGCTAAGTTCGGTCTCTGTAATGTATTCACTTGGAATTGAAGTGATATAACCCATAGCAGAAACATCTGCTCTAGTAATGTAACCCATTCCACTGATTTCTGTATCGGTAACATATTCTGAAGGAACAGCTGTAAGATAACCACATGCACTAAGTTCAGTTTCTGTAATGTATTCTGAAGGAATGCTTGTGATATAACCCATTGAACTAAGTTCTGCATCTGTAACATATTCAGCAGGGATTGAAGTGATATAACCCATTGCTTCTAATGCTGACTGGCTTACCATTACATTAGCTGAGTAAGTACTTGTAGCAGAATTGTATGTCAATACACCAGCAGCTACTTGGTCTGCGTAGTAATCATCTTTTTCAAGTTTCTTAGCAAGTTCTGCTGTTATTGTTGCAGCAAAGTTAGGGTCATCACCTAAAGCCTGTGCAATCTCTTCTAAGGTATCAAGTGTAGCAGGAGCTGTTGAAACTAAATCTGCAATAGCTGCTGATACATATGCTTCAGTTGCATAGCCTGCAGGAACAGATGTAAGGTATGAATTTGCGCTTAATTCATCCTGTGTAATGTATTCGCTTGGTATTGAAGTGATATAACCCATAGCAGAAACATCAGCTGCTGTAATGTAAGCCATTCCACTGATAGCTGCATATGTAGGATAGTCATTAGGAACTGCTGTAAGATAACCACATTCTGATAATTCTGCTTTGCTTACATATGAATTCAAATCTGGTGTATTGATTAAGTCAGCATAATCACCAGTAAAAGCAACATCTGCTAATGCATAAGCAAGTTGTTCTTTATCAGCAAATTTCTCAATGCTCCATTCTTTTACTCTTTGAAAGTTTTCATAAAGTGTAGGATTTGTGTTTGGCATTTTATTAAATACATGTATTTTTTTTTAATTGAAGATTTCATCAATCTGTCTGTCAGTAATACCGACAGGAATGTTCTCTAATCTTAATACTCTTCTATCTAAGTCATTCACTTGTGTCTTTGTAGCAAATGAATCATGGTCTATGCTTTCTAAAGCCTGAAGTCTACGGTTGAAATTAGCATCTGTAATCTTCATTTCGGCAATGTCTACCTCAAGCAAAGCCATTTTTTCTCTGAATTTTACATCATCTACATTAACCCAAGTATATGTATTAGTCTGCACTTCAGAAGAACCCATCGTATATGATGTGTTCACTCTGACTGTGTTTCCATGAATTATGTAAGGTGTGCTATATTCCATTTCGTTTACTTATATATATTGAATACTTCTGGCTGTCTTAGAATTACTTGGTCATTCTCTCCTTCGTTGATGTAAAGCTCTAAGTCATATGTACCGCGAACTCTCTGGTCTTTTCCTTCAAACTTGAAAGTCAATGTATTGTCAGACACAGTAAAGTCCATTTCTTTCTTGAATCTTTTGCAAACTACATATAATGTTAAGTCTAAATCTTCCATTGGAGTAGAAGTACCTTCAATAGTAACAGGCCATGAAAGTGTAAATGTATTTCCTAACTCGTTATATATCATTTCATTATATTATGTTTTTATTCATTTTCAGAATTAATAACTACATTTGAACAAGCATCAATTTCTGGCCACCAATAGATTCCTCCTGATTTATAAGGGCTAAGATTATAAATAGGACCAGTTACTGTTGCATTTCCAGATACATAAGAATTATCTGAAATAATGTAAATACCAGGTTCACTTGAACTATAATCATCATTAGCAAATGCAAGTAAGTAGCTACCTATATATGATTGTAAATGATTTGCTAAATCTGTTGAACCAGCCCCGCTAATCATAGATATAAGATTACTATCAATCAATGATTGTCCAATAAAGCTAGATGTATCAATTAAATCATCTGTCATCTGAACAACAGTTCCATCTGCTGGACCGATATATTCAGGGTTGGATGTTTCGGGGTTAATTTCAATAATATCAGACCAAGTTACTACTGTTGGAGTTGAACCACCTCCAGTATAAGTATATCCACAAGCAGCAACATATGCCCAGTCAATAGGAACATTTACTTCTACGGAATTATACAAACTACAGTCATATGTATTATTAGAATTAATTGTTAACATTCCTTGTACAGGTTTGTCGTGTCTGTTAAGAGAACCATTCTGTGTTGAAGGCTTAGTTCCGTAACCATCAACTTGTTTCTTAAACTGAGCATATACAACAACTGAATCGCCAACAACAGCTTGAGGATTTATATTTGCATTCCAATTAGTAACACCATCCCAGCCTTTATAATGTACTGAGTATACGAAAAGTTCTTTTGTATAGTCAACATTATTTCCTGAATCTCTGTACATTATTCCATCATCAGAAATGTGGAGTCTAGCAGTAGGATAACTAGCTGAGAATGTATAAATTACATCAGAAATGATACCCTTTACATACATTGTATTTACAGTTGTTTCATTATCAGATAATGAATTAATGAAAGCTATTGCTTCTTTTACTGTGTATGCAGTATCTAATGTAAGTCCGTCATTTACAGAAGCAGAAGAAGGAACATCTACATTTACATAACTAAATCCATCTAAATCAAATGAACTTGCATATGTTGTTCCGTTTGTCGTGATTGTAGTGTATCCAAGAACAGCTGCACCACCCTGAACATTTACATGTGCAGTTCCGTATGTAAGAACATCGAATGTACCGTTTGTTGTTATTTCATAAGCATTTTGATTTACAAGGGTATCAAGTCCTAAATGTAGTTCAACTGCTGCATAACCGGGAGCTTCTACTAGTCCAAGAAGTGTACCTTGTTCATTTAAAGTAACAGCTGAATTTATGTTGTAAGTAACATTCTGTACATAAGTATATCCGTCTGCTTCTACTTCAGCCCAGTCAATAGGAACATCAACATACGCATATGCATATGAAGCAACTGACCATGTGCCGTTTGTTATAATGTTGTATGTTCCAGTTGGGGTAACTCCAGTAGGAACATTTATATTGATTGCTTCAAAGTTTCGGATATCAAAATCTCCGTTAGTCGTTACATAGGCATATCCAGAAGGATAGATGAAGCCGTCTGGAATTGGAACTTGAACATTTACATAGCTATATGCAGCCGTATCAATATTATATCCGTTTGTTACAATGTCCTTTCCACCATAGACATAAGTATATCCGTCTGGAACTACAGGGACTTCCTGCATAGGAACATTTACATAAGCAGTTGCATATGTAGAAATTGAGTGTGTACCATTTGATGTGATTGTGATTGTACCAGTTGCACCACCAGACTGAATAGCTGTCTGTATATAGCTTGGGTACTCAGAGAAAACATCTGATTCAATGTAAGCTACTTCTTTTATCTGCTTCTTGATTTCATATATTTCATTAAGGTTGTTGATTAATGAACTCATTATTTACCTAAAAGTATATTTCTTTTTCTTTGTGCTTCAGTGATTGGCAATGGAAATAAAGTATCCATCTGTGTTTCTGTTAATGGAGTACAAGCATTTAAGTCAGCAATTGCAGCTACTAATTCGTCTTCAGTAACAGCTTCATCTGGCAAACCATAGTTTAATCCTGTTGCTCTTGTAACATTATTCCATTGACTCATCTTCTGGTTTTTCGTCTAATTTATATTTCTTTCCGTTTACTGTAATTGTAGTTCCACCATGCTGAACAGATATTCCCTTATCCTTATTCATTGCTACAAGGACTGTGAACAAAGCACCCCAACCAAGTAATTCTCCTGATGCAGCTATAACTGATGGATCTATGACACCAGTTGGAGGCAGAATCAATGAAACGAATACTAATATGATAGAACAGAGAGAAAGGATTTTAAACCAGATGTTCTCCAACATACATTCACGGATAGTTTGTTTTACTTCTTTCATTTAAATTATAAACATGATTTTCTATAAACTCTTGCTGTTCTATCTGTTATATAATAAAATAGAAACATCCCAGAAGTTTTGAATTTTTTCTAGGATGTTTCTAAAAGAAAATTGTTAGTCGTTATATAAATTATGTACTTGCCAATTTGAAGGTATAGTAGATACCGTTCTTGGGTCATCTGAACTTAAATCATGCTCACTGTTCATCCAGAAATTACAGCTACTTGTATTAGGTGCACCGTTAAGCCAATTTAATGCTGGGCGAGTATTGTAGAATAGTTTTCTTATATCCATAAACCAATAGACATTACTTAGGTTAGTACAATTCTGATACATATATTGAAATGGTCTATATCCCTCATAAGGATGTACAGTACCATCATATATTAATGCACCGTTTTCAAGAGAACTACATCCTTCAAACATGCTAAAACAGATATCTTTATAATAATAACCAATGTTAATTTTTACTTGATTAGCATTTATTAATGAAGTACACCCATAAAATGTTTCATAACCTGCTTGCTCGCTATGGTCTTGTATAGTTACTGGAGATAGATTTACTAATGATGAACAGCCTTTAAACATCCTCTTCGCGTTGCCAATTATCCAAGAATGTTGAGAATCATTATTTGTAGTAAATGTAGTTAGTGATGTACATCCTTCAAACATACTTTCACATGAACCTGGATTATCAGGTATATTCAAATGTACAGTAGTTAGTGAGGTGCATCCTTTGAACATACCTTCTTGACCATACAGACTTAAGTTATCATTTTGTTTAGCATCATTATCAATATTTATTTCGGGCGCTTTTACCAATGCCGTACATCCATAAAACATTTCATACATATTTGGAAGCCATTCAATATTAAGATTAAACATGGCTTCTTTAAGTGAAGTGCATCCTTTGAACATTTGTAATAAATCAGGATTTGCTGTTTCAGAATATAACTTATTAGGAATCTCAGGAGCATCTTCTAACATAGTACAACCGTAAAACAACATGTTAAGTCCATCAAGATTATCTTCATAGTGTTTAAAGTATTCTGGAAATACTAAATCTTTTACTGAAATAAGCTTTGTATTATTTGTAAGTCCATCATTATGAAAGAATGCAACTATACCCTCTGGAGATATGTTATTATTCTTATAATTATAATTATTTGATGACATACTACATATATTTCCATATACTTTGTATTTTGCTGTTGACTCAAAGCCCCAACCAAATGATGTTCCTCCAGCATAACTAGGCCAAAAATAACCAGACTGTCTAGAAAGATTTGGAGAACCATTTCTTCTAAATCTTATTTTTGTTCCTGCGGTTACTTCAGTTATTTTTGTTCCTGCAGGTACTTGACTCCAACCATTATACCAGTCGTTTGCATCAAGACCAGTAGAACGCCAAGACCCACCATTAATTGAATATTCAATATTTATTATCCAGTTTTGATAATATCTATTTCCAGAAGTCTGTGTAGATTTTTGCCACCATCCAATCTCACCGTCTTCTAAGAATTCAAATGTTAAGTATTCATTACCATAACAATGTGCATTATAGTTAACAGTTTTAGATGTAAGCTCGTTGTGTTTTACATATGAATGAACTGTACAATCATCAGTAACACGAAATGTACCCGTATATTCTTTTAGATTTATGTAATCATCATCTATCCAATAATAAATATCTCCAGTTGAATTCTTAGCATTTGATATTTGTATAGTATCACCGTGTTGTTCAATAACTGGTTTTCTTACAGATTGTCCAGTACTGTCACTCCATCCATCTCTATATCCTTCATCATACCATTCTAGATATTTGTTTTCTAGTATGTCAGGGTATGTAACGAATTCATCTGAATTAGTTTCTAATGCGGCTTTTAATAACAGTCTACATCTAAGTGAGTCAGTCATCATTACTGTTAAGTTATCTACATCTACATCTGTACTGTATGAAGGTACAGAAGGATTGAATGTTTGAAACTCCATATATCCTTCTTCCCAGTCTTCTGGTTCTAATTGGTCTGTTGGATATAATGAATGCCATCCATCATTATAACCATCTCTATAACCATCATTATATTTCTGGACAATAGCATTGTAAGCTAAGGTAGAGTATTCCTCAAAGTCATCAGAATTACTGTCAAGAACCATGTTGATTACTTTCTTCATTCTGAGCTTTGTTTCATACACTTCCTTCATCATATCAAGCAATGGAGAACTGCCCGTACTTTTTCTTTGTGTTGCCATTAATCTTCTATCATATATTTATTTAGCATAATTTAATATAGCAAGTTCATGCATCTTTAGTAATTCTTTTTTGCCGGTATCTGATAGCAAGAAATCAACATCATCCTTATTGTCCATGAACATATGTTCGACTAAGACAGCAGGACAGTTTGTATTCTTACATACATAGAAGTTGCAGTCAAAATATCCGCAAGCTGGTACATATCTGTTTCCTGTCAACTTCAATGCTTTAGCTGCATTTCCGTAAAGCTGTCCTATTCTCTTTGAATTCCCACTGCCGTTCTTATATACCCATGCTGTAGTACCAGATGCTGTATTCCATGTTCCGTCAGATTTAGCTGCATTTACATGTACTGATATGAACAGTACATCATATCCTTCTTTCTTGAAGTTAGAAGCAATTGTATTTGCTCTCTGAACTCTTACGGCTAATGGAATGTCTCTATCTTCCGGAACAAGAATATGATTTGCTATTCCTAGTTCATTCAGTCTTTGAGAAAGTAATGCTGTGAATTCTCTATTCCATTTCCATTCCATCAGTCTGCCGTCTGGACTGCGTTTCCCAATAGTGTTGTTTCCATGTCCATTATCAAGTATGATAAACAATTTTCCCATCTATGTTCTTATATATATTTAGCTTATTATGTACAGTCCGTCTTCTGCTACGACAAACTGCATTCTCATTGCCTGCATGTAATACCATCCATCATCTCCAAATGAACTTGTACCGTTTGTAAACTTAATGTAATCAACAGTAGTGTAGTTGCCTACAGACCAATCATATATCTTAAATCTCTTGTTCTCCCAAGTATAGATTTCAAGTCCAATGAATCCAATGATTGTAATTACTTCACCAGGAGTAAATTCTTCATTGTATGAACCCCAGTTGTATGGTAACCAGATGCCATAACCATCACTGCTTCTCTGACAGATTACTATTTCTGAATGAACCTGTCTCTTAGTGGCATCATCAGTTGGTCTAATTATCTGAGGCTTTCTGTAGAATTTGCATCCCCATCTTTCATTGAACAACAAGCCGTTGTTCTTGAAGTTCATACACATTCCACTGTCTCCTGAATAAAAATAATCACCATTTCCTACAGCATATACAAGACCGTTTGTACCAATCTTCATGTATGAGTCTCCTGCTCTAGTAACGATTGTATCACATGTGGCATTATGACTTATAGATATGTTGTAGTATCTCTGGTTTATAGTATAATCATATGTTAACCAGCTTGTCCAATCTGTATATACATTGAATGTTATAGAATATTCAATAGTCCAGTTATCTGATGTTGTTGATGGTATGATATAATCATCTATGAAGTTACCGAGATTGAAAGTATAACTATCCTTACCAGCAGGAATAGTAGGATTGAATGTCTCTAACTGTACAACAGAACGTCCTCTCTTAAATGACAATTGAAGGGTACAAGAATCTCCAACAGTCTTCAACTTCTCTGATGTAGAATAAAGGAATGCACCATTTCCAAGGTAAACATTTACATTTACATTACTAACATCAATGATGTCATTGTACTTATATTTGCCGATATTGATGCTACCAGAACATGTAACTGTAGCTGATGAAAGGCAATAACGGTATTCCATGTGATACCAGAATGGGCCTTCCCATACCTTCTTTGAATCTTGATTTATCGTATATCTTACATTGCTATTTAATCTTCCAGTAGTTGAACGATATGTAGTTCTTGATATGTTCTGAAGTTCATCAATTGTAGGAATGTTAGTAGGAATGATTTCAACCTTCTTATTGTTGTTTGAATCCCATACAGATAATGTATCGTCATCTCTGTCACTATGCTGATGCAATTCAACTGAACCCTTCATTGTGATTGTACTGTTCTTTCCGTCAAGGTGAATACCTACCGCTTCAAGTCCTGTTTCAATATCTGTGATGAATAAGTTAATCATGTCAGATACTTCAATGTATGCACCGTCATTTCTAACCATGAATTTACCAGCAAAGATGTTTCCGTTCTTTGCTATTACATTCAATCTGAACTGAGATATTGAAGCACCGAATATGTCAATGCCTGTATATTGTGCAATTGATGGGCTTACAATCTCGGCATCTACACTTTGTATAGAAGAAAGGATAACTGCATTCTGTCTGTCGGCATCCCAGAGATGACCCATACAAGCTAACTGATGTTTCTCTCTAGCTTCAAATACTCCATAACCAAATCTCCAATCTTCACGTTCTGATATTTCAATCTTTGTTTTGTAGAATGTAGGTTCATATTGTCCGTCTTCACTGTATTCAAATTCACCACCGTTAAGGATATTCTCTGTTATGTCATCAGCATATAACTGTTCATACATCATCAAGTCCTTGTATGCAGAATCGTTTGTGCCAAGAATCTTATTCATTGCATCGTTCAACTGGTCTGAGTCACGGCCGAACAATACATCTGAACCTAAGTCGCAAGACGTGAGCATATCATACATGCTAGCATAGCTGTCATCAGAATAATCTTCTCCTAAGATGCCGGCAATGATATATCCTACACCTCTAATCTTAAAGCAGTATTCGGTTACATCATCAATTTCATCTTCCTTCTCTATCATTTCTGTGGTAACATCTGTAGAACCACATAATGTTTCGAAGGTCTTTTTCTTTAAGTCATCATATATGTTAGGTCTTACGAAATTCTCAGGTATCTGTACTGGAGTTTCACTATCATCTGAGAACAATGTATCAATTGGAACATAATTGTATGTGGCATTATTACCAGTTAGAGCAAAGGCTAAGTCTATGTAAAGACCGTCTTGTTCATTACCACTTCTGTCTGTAAATGTACCCTTGCCTTGTGCTGCTACAAATGTCCAATAGACTGTATTTGCAACATCCTTCATTACAGTGTTATTGTATGATGCATGGCCGTCAACATTTACTGTCTGACAACGCATCATATCTCCAACCTCAACCTCAGAGAATGTTCTGTCTACTGAATCATTGTTCTTCATCCATACTCTCTGGCATCTCCACTTGTTGAATGAATATCTGCTAATGTATTTTGTTATGTCAGGACGATATTTTCTAATGTTGTCTAATTCACCTTCATATATGTTGTGTGTAACAATATCACCAACAAAATCTATTTGGAATAATGATGGTGAAATGATTACTTGCCCACCGTTAGCTTTACACTTGTCAATGACAATCTCCCAAAATCGGGCTAGGCCCTCTACTGATAAATTTAGTGTAGACAATGTATCTGTTACATGAAAATCTCCCTCAACACCAATACCTGTCTTCTCTAATCCTTCATCAAATGGCCATTCTTTAATATATCTATATGCAGGAATGTCAACCCAGTCTCCTGTTGCTTGAAGGAATTCTAACTGATGGCCAGCTCTTGGTCTAGGAACTAAACCTTTCTGTCCGTCAAAATCAGCTGTTGCACCAATGAACTCAGACAACTGTTCTAAAGAAGCCATCTCTGCGCCTACAGGTGTCTGATTTCCATATAGTGAATTAGATGTAAATGAACCTCCACCGTTGTAGATGTTATTTACATTATCATATTTGTTTCTTGATAATTTAGGGCGGTAAAATACATTATACTGCATTATTAGTATTCATATAAATTTAATTCTATGTTGTCGTTACGCATATCCCAGTGATAGTTGTTAATTACATATCTGCCGTCAATTGCAGCTGAAGTCATAACATCGTCTGGTTTATGCATTCCATGTACATTACATGTATATATCTTCTTTGGCTCTTTATGATGGTAGTAATAGAAGTCAATTATGTTTTTTTCCTGTTCTTTACTCTCATCGCCACATATATGCTTCATGTTCTTCAAATAACCATCAGAAGTACATACATAGCTTCTTGAAATAGGCTTGTCTTTGATTTGAGTATTGAGTTTCAATTCAAGTTTGTCAAACTCATTAGTATAGCTTTCGTTTATTACATTAGTATAAACTACATCCTTGTCTGAACCATCTTTGCTCTGAGAATACCAAGAAGCTGATGTGGTATATACATAATCTATGTCGAAATCTTTACAATAGATGATAGGAGCAAGATTATACCAAGGGCCTGAAACATCTACATGCCAGTAATCTGTAAAGAATGAAACAAGGTCTACAGGTAACATCAAAGGTGTATAGATAGTGAGTTTCATTGAACCAAATGAAGGAATATCATCCTTGTTCCAGCCTGAGTATTTTTTATATTTATTCTTGTTGAATTCTTCATCTGATGGAATAGGTATAGCATAGCAATTTTTACCTACTTTGTCTGTATAGTCTGTATTTGGTACAATTGAAGCCCATTCAAATGCAGGAAGATATTCATCATCTCTATTACTTGGATTGTTGTTATAACATATGTAGAATGTACTATCTGTTGTTGTCCATTTAGTACCATTCCAATATTTGTTGCCAATCTGAAGTTTCATCTTCCATTCACTGAATCCTTTACCGTAAGATGTATCTTTATATCTATCATAGTCACGGAAAAGCGAACAGTATTTACTTCCATCTATATCAGTGGCTTTATCTACTGGAGCAGTAGTGTAATACTTGCTTGTAGTATTTACTATGTTCAATGTCTGTTTTCCTTTCTCACCATATTTTGCTCCGTTGTATTGAAAGTATAAATCTCCGCCCACTGTTAGCCAAGAAATTCCCGTTGACGGACGCCACATTATCTGTTCATCTACAGTATACTCAAGTACAGGTAATTCAAACTTGTTCAATGAAGCAATAGTTACATTTCCATTAGGTGTAATAGTATCATCTGTTATGAAGAATGTAAGGTAATCAGTCCAGTCAAGTGATGTAGGAAGGTTGTTTGCTCCGTCATTTGAACGATAAGCATAGTGCTGCAATACACATCCAAGAGTATTGATATACTTATTAATTGTATCTGTCTTGTATTGAGATGTAGAAGCGGCATCATAACAGTTACTGTATGCACCATTGTTGTCTACTGGTATAAGTAAATCCTTTTCATAGAATGTATGTTTGAAACCACTATCTGGTTTGAATAACTTAACTGTCTGATATTCATATCCAGTAATATCTGTACTTACTTCATCTGGTCTAAGCCAATGTTCAGTTATAGTTGTCTTTACCCACTGAGATTCATCTAATGTAATAGTGGTAGTTCCTCCACCAGCTGCAGGAATCTTAATGTCCTCTAATATCTCATCATCAATGTCTGGTGCAATTTCATCTACAGGGAATATGTTAGCGGAAACTTCAATCTTATTGTATACATCGTCTAATGAGAATGAAGGAGTACCAGGGGCAGCATTTGTATCTTTAGTAATGTTAGTAGGTGTTATTGTAACTGATTGTTGTGATGTAGTATTATTAGTTAAATCATATATTGTATAACTAATTGAATTTAAATCATTTATTGCGCGATAATCTACTAAATATACATCAAAACCATAAGGACATAAACTCCAGTTCATAAATCTGAGTATTTCCTCTAATACTTCATACTTTTCCCAAGGAGTATGTTCTTCATCGTCATCAAAGAAATTTGCTTCGGATACATACAGTCTCTCTAATATGCAATGAGTATCTGGATTGAAGTATTCTCCGTTCAAATGAGTGTATGTATTTGGTATGTAAAGATTACCAGTATAGCCACATTCTTTAATTAATGAAGTAACTATACTTAGCATAGTAACATATTGTGGATTAGTAGAAGCTGTCTTGAAACGGAAATCTTTCAATGAAGAAATAGCATCAACTGCATTCAACTGGATTATGTCTATGTTAGTATAGTCTTGGTCATATTCATTGTTGGTTAAATAACCGAAGAATACAAACTCATTAGTAGATTCATCCTTTATAGTCACTTTTGCGTTTCTAGACACGGTCTGATATAAGTCCATATAATAACTATCAGACAGTATATCTAAAGTGCAGCTACGGGACTTTATAGGTGAAAACAATCTATCTGATTTTGATGAGATTGTACAAGGTGAACCAGAAAATGTAATTGGCACTTCAACAGTAGATGTTCCTGTATGAATAGAAACATCATATACCTTTCCGTTTATGTCTGAAAATTTACCGTGATATAACATTATACTTTACTTCTTCTATGATTATAATTGTTTAATGTTCCAACAAGGTCAGAACCATGAATCTTGAATGTAACTTCACCAGCAGGAGCACTTGATACACTATTGTTGTTAATCATTCCCCATAATCTGTTCTGTTGGTCATCATTAAGAACGACCTCACCGCTGTTTAGTCTTGCAAGAATCTTGTCTCCTGTGAATGATGTTCCACCTACAACACCACCATCAGCGAATGCACTAAGTGAAGAAATAATACCAACTATCATTGCAGCTATTGTAGCAATTACGCCTATTGCCATAAATGCACCAACGTAAGGAATCTTAGCTACTGATGAACCACCTTCTGCAGCAGCTAAAGCACCAGCAGCACCAGCAGCACTTATATCAGCAGCTGCTTTAGTTCCAGCTGTACCTGCTTCTGTTAAGTTAGCAGCTGACTGGCTTTCTGTACTTGTTGTAAGCATCTTAGTAACAGCATCAGCTATCTTCATTACAGTTCCAACAGCTTCAATAGCTGTAGTGATACCATTGAAAATATTCATAGCAACTTCAAAGTAAGCCATGAATGTTTCCCAGCCGCTCTGTGAATCCTTTACCTTTTCATCTAAGTTCTTAATTGAATTATATACACTGTCTATTGATGATACAACATTTGATAGTGAACCGAGAGTATCCATTGAACTTACAAACTGTCCGATAGCATTAGCTGCTTTAGCATAACTTGACTCAGATATATTTACATCTAAATCAAGCTTCATGTCGGCTTTCAAACCTTTCTTTGAAAGTTCAGCATTCAACTTATCTACTAATGCTTGGGCTTCTCTCTGTGATATTGCACCAGCATCTAACCAGTCTTGTATTCTTGAAAGGTCTTCCCCTGCTTTCTTGTATTGTTTAACCAAATTGTCTCTCTTAAACTCAATTGGAAGTTCAACAACTTTGTTGTTCATCATTATTTCAGGAACTTCAATCTTTTCAAGAGCAACTATAGGATTGTTCAATCTATGTTCTTTAGCAAGTATTTCGTCAAGCTGACGGTTTAACTCTGTTAATTGGTCATTCTGTTTGTTCCATTCTTCTGTGCCAACGACCTGAGCATCTCTCAATTGTTGTGTCTTAGATATCAAGTCTTGAACAGCTTTCTTACTACCTTCTAAGGCTTTAATTTCATCTTCTTTATTTCCACCTTTACCACCATTTCCACCATTTCCACTGTTGCCAGTACCGAAATGACCAGCAGCTGCTTCTAATCTTTCTGCTTCAGCTATCTTCTGTTCCATTAAACCAATAACACCAGACATTCCGTCACTGAATGCATCCATTGATTCTTCACCTCTCTTCTTCCAGTATGCTTTCATCTTTTCAACACCAGAAGGAGTTAATGAATAGATAGACTGTGAATAAGCACCAGCAGTAGACTGCATTGTGGTTGTTGTATGTTGAACATCAGAATCACCTAAACCAGCTTCTTTCCATTCTTTTCTATAATGACTTGATGACATGAATGATGACTGCTTACCTTGTTCAATCTCAAGAGATTTCTTGTATGCCTTAGCATATTCTTCTTGATATTGAGTCATGATAGCAGCAGCTTCAGCTCTTAATCTCATTGCTTTAACTACATCAGCTGCATGTTTGACAAATATATCATCGGCATCATTTACATTTGTTATAGAAAGATTAAGGTCTTTGAATTCTTCTTGATGTTTCTTAATCCATACCTGTTTTTCTGCAGCTGTTTTTAACTTACCATATTGAGCTCTAAGTATTTCAAACTTAGCAATGGTCTTACCTGATTCTAATCTTGAATCTTCCATTGCCTTATTTACATTATCTTGAGCTTCAGCTAGTTCTTTAGCACCTTTCTTTGCTTTCTTAGCACCTAATGAGAAAGCTGCAAGTGCGCCTACTAAAGCTATTACTCCAGCCGCTAAAATTAAGTAGGGATTAGCGGAAGCAATTTTATTGAAAAGTCTCTGCGCGATAGAAGCCTTTCCTGTAGCTACAGCTTCTAATTCCTTTGCTCTAGTCAATGCTTTAGCTTGTATTGTAGAAATACCCATCATTAAAGCAGACTGTTTCTGTAAACTATTTCCTATAGCTATAACAGAATTCGTCATCGCTTCTGCTGCTTTTAATTTAGCTATTACACCAACAAGCTTCTCAGTCTGTTTTTCTCCAAGAACACCCATTGCAACGAATCCCTGTAATGCAGCAGATGCTGTATTGATACCCATCTTCATTGCATCCCAAGTAGCCGTATCTGAAGCCAATACTTTAACACTAGCTTGTGCATCCATTATAGCATCCTTGTATTCAGCAGCCTTTGCGGTCATTGCCTGTATATTAGCAAGCATGCCTTTACCGAGGTCACTGTTCTTCATTTCATCTGAGAGACCTCTATAGTTGATTGTTAAATCTTGGATTTCTTTTGTAAGTCTGTTTAACTGAGTTCTGTAATTTGATACTGAACGAACTGCTCCTTCGGCACTTTTAATGTTGTCTAATAACTTAGCTGCTTGGTCAGATTTCTTACCTAATGCTTCAACTGTTTTAGAAGTGTCATCTGCGGTCTTTTGAAATTTCTTTGTGGCATTCTGAGCACTGCCCATTCCTTTCTCATATTCAGAAGTATTTATTCCTAGTGAGGTTCTGTAATCTCCACCCATTTATTTGTTTGATGATTTTTTTCTTGAGTACATGGAACTTAAGTCTATTGACTCAAACTTCATGTGTTTAATTGCTTCTTCCATCATAGCTCCCTTTTCTTCAAACTGCTTCATCTTCTTTTCATAATCTTCAAGCCATTCTGAATTGAAATCATCACCATATTTAGATTCTTCTAATGAACGATATTTCTTATCCCAAGGCAATGGTAGATATTTCTTAATGTCTATCTTCTTTCTACTGTTTACTTGTAATAAGAAGTATCCTAAGTTTCTTAATATTGTTCTGTCATATACATCAACATACTGTGAATTGTTCATTACCTCAAATCCTTCCCAGAGTTGCATTTCATCTAAGAAATATTCAACAGTAACAGCTCTAGTTTCGAAACACAGATGCTTGAACCATTCATGACACCATAATGACTCAGTTTCACCATTTACTTTTTTTTTGCATCGTCTCTATCTTTCTTTGAAAGTAAAGCCAACTGCTCTGTACCTTGCTTTTCACTCCATTCACTGAATTCTGTCATAAGCCAAGGTTTCGCATCAATAGTATCCATGAATTCATCAAATGTAATGTCCTCTTTACCGTTGTTTGAACCAGCTACATATGACCAGAAGGCCATGATTGATTCAGTATAAGGCTTCTCTCTATTAAACACAGCCATTGAATGTCCTGTAAGGTTTTCAAATATAATCTGTGCACGATTTGTGAATTTCAATTCTACGCTTTTACCATTGATATCTATTGTCATATTCTCTTATTCTATGTATTTGTATATTTATAATATAGAAAAAGAGGACTGCTTTTAACAATCCTCTTTCACGTTAAAAAGAACCCAAACTAATAGATTATTCGTTGCCGTGAGGGTATGTTGATTTCTGAAGTGGACCTACACCTGTCATTGATACTGAGAATGTAGCATTCTCTCCAGCTTGTGCAGATACTTCAAGACTGTTGATAATAACATCACCGTAGAATAAGTAGCTGTTGTTGCTTACTTCTGGTGTCCAGTTTCCAAGGTTACTTGAGCTGGTATTGTATGAATAGCTTGAACTGTACTGAGCAGAACCTTTATAACCTTCCTTAAGACCGAAGTATACTTCAAATTTAGGGTCTGTTGCCATTGCTTGGTCGAACATATCTACAAACTGACTTTGTACATACATATGTTCAGCATTGATGCTCCAATTAATCTTTGTAACCTCGCTCATGCCCCATAAACCTGTGTCCTTGGTGCTTACCTCAGATAACTGTGGTTCAATAGAGAAAGTATGGTTGCTTGCATGTGCAATTGCCTTACCATCTTTGAAAAGCATTAAATCAGAACCTGCAATTATTTTGTTTAAGTCTGTTGCCATAATATTATGAACTCTATATTTTTATTTATGCATTGTTAACACTGCATTCAAATGTTAATGTCTGAATGTATTTGCTATTCTGTAAAGAGAAATCTTCAGATATATTTATTAAATGAATGTTATCAACGACCATGTTGTTAGCAGAGAAATGATGGTCTTCAAAAAGCTTTCTAACCTCATTAGCTAATGTTGCCCCAGGGCCATAAGTTGCTGATACAACATCTATCTGAAAATTAACATCATCCTGAACATATCCGTCTTTAGATAATGTTCTTGCATTTACAATTCTCTTTGTATATATAATGAAAGGACAAACCATATCTTCAGGCTTAGTATAAGGAGCAACCAATGGCCAAATTCTGTCTGAGACATAACTTGTCAAATTGCTTCTTAAAACATTATCTATGATTTTACCTATTAAAATACTGTCTGTCATTTTATATTCATTTTATTTATTCTATCAACGGATTTCTCAATCTCTTCAACGTAAAGATTTTGTAATCTTGGTATTACTGACTGATTAGCAGCCTTGAAGAATCGTCTTCCGTTAACTTTACCTAACCACTTAGGAGTCTTTAATTGTTTTCCCTTCAATCTTTTAGCAAATCTGTCTTTAGTACCTACTTCCAACCATTTCAATATGTATGTTCCACTACCTGATATCTTCTTCCCTTTACCAAGTACATGTACTTTAGCAATCAACTCTTCTCCATTGTCATATACTTTAGTTCTTCTTACACCTTCATCTATTGAATCATTAAAGAACTCTTCCTTTCCATCTCTCCAGTGTCTGTTTCCCCAAGTTTTAATACCCATGTTGATGTTCTGCTTTGTCTCATCCTGTAAAAGTTGTGCTCCAACACTGATTGCTTTCTTTACAGTCTTTGTCATATCTTCTTGAGCAAGAGCTGAAAACTTGTTGAATATTTCTTCTACATTACATTCAAGACCTGACTTACTCATTTAAAACATCTACGGTTATTTTCTTACATTGTCTTTCTCTATTGAATTCAATAGAAGTAATGGTATAATACTTACCATCGTATTTTATTCTGTCATCCTCCTGTACATCTACATACTTTCGTACAACAAAATATTTGGAATAAGGGAACTGTATTTCATGTTCGATTACTGTTCTTGATGTTGAAGAATGAGAAACTTCAGCTCTTGTCTTTGAACTAAACTTCCATGTCAATTCTTCTTCACCAAAATCATTTCTGGTTTTTGTACATCTGTATATTTCAATTACTTCTGATAAAAGTCCAGCGAACATAAATATGATTAATTATATTTACGGTAAAGGTCACATAGTAAATCAAAACTGTGGCTTACAGGTGTCATTACAGATGATGTAACTGACTCTCTAATGCAGTATTGTGTACCAATCCACAATAACATTGCTTGTATTAATGATTGTGGAATCTTCTTATTCGCATCCTCTAAATCACATAAATCTCTATTGATATACTGAGCAACTACATCTTCTGCAGCATTGCCTAAACTGGTGATATATTCATCATCATCAGTAAAAGAAGCATCTATGTTGAGGTGTGTTTTAATCGTTGTTAAATCTAAGTATGTCATAGTTAATTATTTGATTTTTTTGAAAAGTAGGGGTAGAATGTTCGGGAAACTACCCCTACATAAAGAATATGAATAAGTATGATAGAAAAGCAAGTTCCTCAGATTTACCATCTGAAGAATTTGTTTGATTAGGCTACACTTGTCTTACCAAGTTTGATAGCATTAGGTCTTGCAAGCTTGAAGTCGGCATAACCATTAACTACAATACAAACCTGACCTCTCTTAGCATAGTAGCTATCTTCGATAATCTGAAGTTCTGTGTTACCCCAGAAGCCCATTACTAACTGAGAACCATCAACAAGAACAAATTCTCTTGTAGGAAGAACTGAAGTTACATGGCTGTCAAGACCGTCAACCTTACCGTTCTCAAGTACCATACCGGTAGCATTTGTTCCACGAATCATAGATTTTAAGTCGGCTTCTGCGTGAGGTTCCATAACAACTGAGATATTGTTGAACTTATCAGCCTTAAGGTCAGCTTCAAGATTTACAAGGTCATTATAATCAGCAACAGCTGTATATGTAAGACCGTAGCAAAGTCCTGCAGGCTGTGTTTCTGAAGCTGCTTTGTCTGACCATACCTGGTTCTCTATGATAGCAGCAGCATAGTCTGCGATGTCTGCCATAAGAGCAGCTTCACAGCTATCATTGCTCTGAATAAGCCATTGTTTAGATACTGGAATAAAGCAAGCGAAGCGCTTTGGGCTAAGAGAAACATTTGTGAATGTTGGATTAGCTTCTGAAGCTTCACCTGTCTCAGTGTTCCAAGTTGCGTATGAAGAATTAAGTACAGGAATCTGAACATTGTCATGTAAGTTGGTTTGAATTCTTGCACCAATCTTACTGAATACTTTCTCTTCCATAAGAGGTCTTAAGCAATCCCAGAAGTCAACAGCAACTGTATCTGTTCCTTCAGAACCTACTGTAATAGCACGGCTAAGTGTTACATACTTTTCATGGTTGTTGTATGCTTCACGAATAGCACGACCTAATGATAATTCATTTTTTTCCATTTTATTATCGATAATATTTTTTTGTGTTTTGTCTTCATCAGTAATGTTAAGTTCTCTTTCTAATTCAGCTGCCTGAACATCAAGATTTCTAATTTCCTCTTGGTTAGCTTCGAACTCAGCATTTTCTTCTGCTGAAAGTTCTCTAGCTTCTGTCTTTGCAACTGAGATTATGTCTGAGTTACGCTTAACTAACTGATTTTTCTTATCTAAAATCTCAATGCTAGTCATAATTTTAGAACTTAAATATTTTTGTAGAACTCATTGAGTTTATCGTTTAAACTATTGAGTATCTGTTGTTTTCTTTCATTTTCTGCTTCTTCAGCAGCTTTTCTTTCTATTTCAGCTTGCTCAGCGGCCTTTATATCCATTTCTAAGCTTCTAGCCTCAACTTCTGTTGCTGGATAAGCTGCATGAACAACAATTGAACAATCAAGTAATGCGGAAATTCTCTCAATAACATGTACTCTCTGACCTTCTTCTCTGTATTCTGTAATGTCATTCTTATTGATAATGCAAGCAAAGCTGCATTCAAATAAGTTATTGTGACGAACATTATAGAGAACTTCATCACCAAGAGCAGTTTCTGGTGCTTCAAACTCAAATGCAACACCTGCATCTGTTACAGATAATCTTAATGTACCTTCTCCATGATTGTATCTTGCGAGCATTCTACTATTATCATGGTCTACATTCATGATTACATCCTGAGAAACAAGGAAGTCTTCTGTGATAGCATCTTTTGATACTCTCTCAACGAAGCTATGTCCGTTCTCGTCTCTCATTTCTCTTGAAAGAGAATCAAATACGATAGCAAGACCTCTGATAGTTCTTGAGTTCTCATCCGCTACATTATCAAATGTACCTATTGAACGATATATTAAATTATCCATCTATTTGTTCTTTATCTATTTCTATTTCTTCTTCTATCATCAGTTTTTCTTTTCCATCTCCATCAATGATATACCTATATGTTCGTTTGTTATCTATGCCTTCAGGATTGTATGATTCATCGGTATATCTAATGTCTGCGAACTTAACTTTCGTCTTCTTCTGAAGGCTCGTCTTTTGGTTTATCTTCTCCATTCTCTTCTCCATCAACTTTATTTTGATTTACATCAGTATATGGAATGATTAAATCATCTGCAGCACCGTCTCTTTCACCATAACCAAGAGCCATACGGGCTTCATTTATTGAAATTATACCGTTCTTTACTAATGAACTATAATAATTGGCTGTATCTGAACGACTTGAGAATACAATTTTATCCTCATCAAAATCAATGTATATCTTACTCTTTTCTGATGGAAGGATTAATTTATTATTGAATTCTTCTTCGATAAGGCAAATCCAAGGCATTAAAGTGTGGATTATGAGGTCTCTCTGAGCAGATTCAAGGCTGCCGTAAGCAGAACCGCCTTTCTGTACCCCTAAAAGCAATGGATTAATCTGAAGGTATCTTGCTATCTCAAGTACATTAAATTCTCTTGACTGAAGTAACTGAGAATCATTTGCGTTATTTGATACAGGAGTATAATGAAGGTCATATCCAAGTACACCAACATTATTTGCTTTAGATGAATTAAATGCAGCACGCCAGTCTGCTAATACCTCTTCTTTAGCCTTAGGATTCAATGGTTTGTTAGAAGTAAGTACACCAGATACATTACAACCACTGTCGAAGAAGTCCTTTGCTGTATCATCTGTAGCCTTAGCTAAGCTAAATATCTTGTTTCCAACTTTTGAAATACTTACACCGTTGATTGCATCTAAACTGTTCTTACGAATATGAATCATGTTGACAGGCTCAATCTTCTTAGTTGACATTACATTGTCAATGTAGTAGAGCTTCTGTGTCTGAGAATTCCAAACGATACTAACACAGCCATGAGGTCTATAAATAATCTGTACTGGCTGTCCGTTGGAACTTCTCTTGATGTAGGCAAAACCATTTCCGTATTTGTATGCATCGGAAATCAATCCTTTGATTAAAAGGAATTTGGGTATGTTTACTGATGAGAATATGTTGTTAAGTGGAGAATCTTTGATTACAGAGTTTGTTTCAACATCTTTAATTAAGATAGGAACTGATGCTAGTGAATTGGTAATCAATTCGATACCTCCGTAAAAGGCACTCAAACAGTTATTATCACTATTAATTGCACGAGCAAGGTCGAAAGAAAGACCCAATGGATAATTGTTCTGAGGTTCTGTTTGTGGTGTTGTATCTCTTTGTATCTCTTGTTTTTTACCGCGGTTAAATAAACCCATATTCATAAACTGGGTATTTTTGTAGAATTCTATATATTAATATAGATACACAGTTGTGAAAATAACAAAAAAGTAGAGCCGCATTTATCAACGCAGCTCTACAGTATCTTTTAAGAAACAAATGATACATCACCATCACCACCATCTGCTAACCAGTTTCCAAGACACTGAAGCATAGTGATTACTCCATCAACTTTCTGCTGTACATCCTTTGGCTTCTTAGGTTTCTTCAACCCCGTAGAATTGACATACATATCTACATTTTGGAAGTTCCATCTGACTATAGGATTATCATCAATCACTATCATTCCTTTTGATATAAGCATCTCAAATGTCTGACAAACTTTATTGAAGTTGCCTAATGACTGAGAGAATGGCGCACAAGGAACACCTGCTTGTTCGGCCTTTACTATCATAAACATAGCCTGCCAACTATCATATGACAGATTGATGAAGTTCATCTCACCCATCTGAGCTAATATCTCATCTAATATGTATTGGTAATCTGTAATATCACCCGGATTAGTAACCAGCCAATTCTTATTCTTCCATGAACGGTACTTCATCCAGTTCTTAGAATCGGTAAGACGGTCTTCAGGCAGATAGAAGAATGTCTTAAATACAAATGCGTTTGGATGAAATGTTCTGTATTCATTTGGTGGCATCATTATAGTATATGCAGTCAAGTCAGATGTATATGCAAGGTCAATAGAACCGTACATGTATTCGTCTTTGAATGCTTCTATTGGAACATGCTCCATATTAGCTACTATCTTATCATCTTTTATCCATACTGTTGATGATGATACCCACTGATTGAGATTCTTTGTTCTAACATCAACTTCATCTGAAGGATTGTTCTTTGCATGCTGAATTCGTTCTTCCATGAATTCCTGTGTAACTATATCAGGCATGCTTGGAACAGCTTTAGGCCATACCTTAGGATCTGTCCAATCATCATCTACTTCTAGTTCATAGATGAATGGCCATAATGTATCATCTTCTTTCATACCACGCAGAACCTCAATGCACATATCATGATATTCCTTGCATGGTCCACCAAGATTAAATCCTGCGGTAGTAATATATAGCATAAGTGGATTTCTACGAATACCCATACCAGATATCATAACATTAGGCAATGCATTGGTATCCATAGCATGGTATTCATCAATGATAGCAAAGTGTGGTGAATAACCGTCACCAAGTTTAGCTTCTGGTGACAGACATTTAATCATTGACTTGGTAGGTTCAAAATGAATAGATGATTGAAGTACTTTGAATATGCCGCCTTTGTTGACTGACAATGCATAGTTCTTCGTATATTTGTAGTCCTGTTTTGTCTGAGAAGTAGATGGAGATACAAGATATATCTCAGCACCTACTTCACCATCTGCTACTAAACCATAAAGACCAAGAGCAGCAGCTAATGAAGACTTACCGCACTTTCTTGCAATCTGAAGATATGCAGAACGACATACTCGTTTTTCATTCTTCTTCCAATACAAGCCAAATATGCAGTACACGACAAATTTTTGCCAAGGTTCTAATATGAATGGTTTGCCTGTGAATGGACTTTCGGTATGTTTTAGTTTAGCAATGAACTTAACTGGTTTGTCTGCTTTTTCTGTGTCGAAATAGACATCATCTCTTTTGAGGAATTCGAAGAATCTTTTAGCAACTAAATGAATGTATTCACCTGCAGGAATTTCGTCGTTCAATACTTTCTTAGCATATTGTGTGTACTCATCTGGTATGTTGCTATAATCTACTCTCATTCTTCTCCCATCAGTTCACTTGCATAAGCTGCAATAGAACGCTCTACTTTATTTGTTTTCATTCTGGCTTCTGCCATTGGATTCAATCCGAACTGACTCATAATCTTCAAAGCTGCAGTCTGAGCAGTATTGAAAATCTGTACAGCTCCAGACTTTCTCTGGACACCTGCATGGTCTGTATGATGAAAGCCTTCATTATCAAATGATTCTTTCGCTTTAAGCATGATGTCAATGTTCATTGCAAGTGTATCAAGAGAAACTAAGTAATGAGGATAGATTTCTCCGTACTTGTCCAAGAGAGAATCTTCAACATACTTCATGTAATCTTGAATTTCTTGTCTGTACTTTTCATATCTCTTCAAAAATTCTGTCATTTTAGTTTTTAAATTTTTTTATAATTAAAATTTTGAAATCTTACAACTAGAAAAATTTTCCGAAATCACTATCTAGAAGTAAGATGTTAACTTGTGCGCGGGTTCTGTAACTAGAGAGCATTTTTAAACAACCCGCCCGGGTTATTCTTCTTCACTCTCAAACTGATTAAAAAAGGATATATCATCTATGGGTACGAACTCCCAGTAGCGCATTACTTCGTTGTAAGTACGGTTCCAAATTTCATCGAACTCAGGACAACGCTCAGATTTTGGTATAGATTTCTTAGATAGGTCATTTGGTCCGAGTTTTATGTACTTACCATTAACTGTAGGATAATAGTATTTTCCATTCTGCCATCTCTTTGCCATTATACTTTGATATATATTTTTACTATCTTATATCCTACAAACAGTAATAGTATTCCACTTAGTAGCCAACATAACTTATCCCAGAATGTATGGCGATAAACTATCTTCTCAACCTCAACAGGATATGGTTCTTTAACTACTTTAATTGAATCTTTATAGACTATCTTTTCCTTCCATTTTATTTGAACAGGTATATCTATGTCTTTATTGCGTGCTGTACCTTTCAATACCTTTGCTGTAGTATCTACATATGACTCAAACTCACTGTATGTTGTAGCTAATCTGAGAGTATCTAACATATCAGTATAGTCATTATAGATTTCTTTATAGACATGATGTACTACTGTTGAATCATGCCATACAGTAGAATCAACTACATGAACAGTAGTATTATCTGTTGCTGGTGGAAGAACTGGTTTAGTAATGCCACAGCCAGCTACAATTAACAATATAGACAGCATAATTACGAATAGTTTTTTCATAGGTTAGTAGTATAGTTATTATAATATAGAATGCATGCATTCTAATATTCATCGGAGATGAATTATAGAACACTTACATTATAGTGTTCTAATCTTCATGTTTACATGAATTATAGAACATTCTTATATAAAGAAAAAAGCTAGACTTATCATATCGACAGGCCTAGCTTGAGTAGAAGTATTTGTTTATAAGTATAAAATATGAAATATGAATTAAAATATTTGAATCTAATTAGAATATAGACAAACTATTTCTTACTGTTCAATTGTTTCCACATCTTCTTATTCTCATCATTCAATCTAATGACTATGTTATGATATGGTTCTATCTGTTCAATAGCACAGTCTATTCTACTATATAAATACATACAGTGATTAGCTAAATCTTTTATATACTCAAATGCTGTATCTGGATTATCTTCAACCCAATCCTCAGTTATTATATTTGAATTAATTGCATCAATAACTGCTTTTACATCTTTTCTTTCCATATTCTTTAATTTATATTTTACTTTGGTTTTCTGATTATCTGATTACCGTGATTACCTAAAAAACTAGGACTTTCTAAACATTTATAATTTTTTATAAAACTATATCAATATATTTATAGTAATCATGGTAATCAGTAATCAGTATATATATATATATCTAGAATGACTATTTCTGATTACTTCTGATTACCATTTTCTTACTGATTACCAAAAAAATCAGAATCTACATCATTTTCATCAATCATTTCATCATTTTGCTGCTTACGATATAATCCCATTACTGTCTTTCTATTTGAATAAAGTATTCTTTTATACTCCCATTCGTCCTTCAATGCATTGGCAATATACTTGGCATTCCTTTCAACTTTGTATACATTCTTCAGAACATATATCAGACTTGACATTGGAATCTTGTTTATGTATGACTTCGTCCTCACATATGTATTCTCTCCAGTATATTGTCTAAGAAAGTCATTGTTGTCATTGAACATACCGTTTAGAAGAACATAAGGCTTATCAAGGATTTCTTTTATGTAGTCAATAGCCACATCATTTGTATATGTCTTGAATTCTTTCTGTGTCTCAGCAAACTGTTCTTGAAGCTTACTGTCTATATCAAGATACTGGTTTACATCAAGCATCAGTTCTCGGTATGCTTCAGCCCATAGTTGGTCAACATATTCATCTGTAAGTAACTCGTTTACAATTGGACTATATTTTTCACGATGAGCTTTCATTATCCAGAATCTTCTTTCTGTACTACTTGTGTTGTCTCTTAGAAATGTATCATCATTAGTACTGCCAATGAATACGGAATGTCTCTTGAATGACTGCGTATTCCTTCCATAAGCTAATCTTGTGGAATCTACCGCAGTGCTCAAGAAAGTCTTTATTGTAGTCATGTCTTTCTTACTGAAAGCATCCATTTCATCTACAATACCAATCCAAGTCTTATTCAATTTGTCAACAATGTCTTTATTGGTAATATCTGAAAGCAGCACTACATTACTGAATCCCTTGCTAATCCTTTCACAGATTGTAGTCTTACCGATTCCTTGTGCCCCTTGAAATATCAATATGTTGTCAAACTTACATCCTGGAAACAATACTCTCTTAACAGCAGCCATGAACCACTTCTTGCTCATCGCTCTATTAAGTTCAGTGTCATCAGCATCAAGCAGTTCTATGAATACTTTCTCAATCCTTCTTTTTCTATCCCATTCAAGTGACTTAAGATAGTCTTGTACAGGATTATACCTATTGTTGTTGAAAATGCTTGATATAGCAGTTCTTACTTTAGTAACATTACTTAGTTGTATGTCTTGTTCAATATCAACACATGCTTGGTCTTCATCAAAGTCATTCCATTCTCTTCCATTGAATTCTTTCATCTGTAAGAATTCATTATACTTCAGCTTGTTTTTATATTTGTCACATCCATTGAAATAAGTAAGATAGTTCTCAATTCTGTTCTCAATCTTTCCTTTGTTGTCTTTAAACAATTCATCTTTCCAAGGAAAACGTTCTGCATCTTCTTTTTGCTTCTTTAGTTTTTCAATCTCTAAATCCCAATTCATTATTTCATATAAATATTTTTATAGATGCTCTTAGCATATTTACTTTTTGTTTTAGTAGGATAATTGTTTTTTATTATCTGTTCTCTAGATATATGATATTCCGTATCATCTTTTGTTCTTAGAACATATGTCCAACCATCATTTCCATAATATTGTCTGACTATTTTGTCATCATCATTCAATTTCCAACTCATATAATCATATATATTTTTGTCAAAAAAAAAGTCCTAACTCGTTGTTGCGGACTCTGAGTTAGGACAGTCAGCTAAGCTGATATGTTTCATCATTCATCATATATCCGAGTCCGCATAGATATACAACTACTACCATGTAATAATAATATAGTTTTTCTTATCCGTACAATTCAATTATATTATTTCGGATATAATACATACATAATTTGGGTGAATTATATCCGTTTGAATATAATTTTGCAAACCCACGATACAATACTATTCTTTCTCCTGTCTTCTTATTAATTAATTTTCTCATAATTTATTACAAATATATTTCCTATATTAATATCGTAGAGCTGGTCTTAAAAATTCATTGTTTAGGCAACTATTTTTCATCTTTTTAGAGACAATCCTTTCAGATTGCCTCATTTTGTCTTAATTCTCTGTGTATCAGCGCTTTAAGATGTAAGATTTCTTAATTTTTTAGTACTTTAGAAGAAAATCTAATTTATATTTGTACCGTTATTTAAACAACTGATGCACAATGATTTACGAAGATTTAGCCAGTTTCATATCCAATAGGATAGAAAACTATGAAGCAAGGGTACAGCTTGCTCTTGACATCATAGGACGAAACAGATGTCCATTATATCTCGCAGACAGTCGGCTGTATTCTCAGATGGCAGATGCAGTACAGGAATATATTGCAGACAATGAACTGGATATTGACCCAGATGAAATTGATATTGAAGACCTTATGTTCAACTCATAAAAATTATCATCATGAAAAACATTATCAACGTCCTGAAGAACGAAATCTTCAACCAGACAAACAGCATGGAGTCTCTTATTAAGAAAGTGACCGTGGCACAAGAGAGTTATCTTAAAGACCGTTCTAATGACGGTCTTTTTTCTATCTGGTCGGAAGCTGTCACAGAGATGCAGAAGACTGAATCCAACTTGCGAGCTCTCCGCAATGCTTATTCAATCATCTGCAAGGCTTGTGAAGTTGAACCCAAAACTATTGAGGAAATAATTGCCGAGAAGTCTCAGCGGAAAGAACGCAAGCCCAGAACCAAGAAGAACGAAGAACCCAAAGCTGAGTAGATATGAACATCATGTTGGAGAATTGGACTATAGAGGAAATGACAGGCTACAAGCCTATCACTACTTTCTACCTTGATTTCAGCATAGCTGATAAGTTCGGCACTACTGCTATCCAAGATACCTACAATCGTGCATTTGCTGAATGGAAGACAAATGTCAAGTACATCACAGAGCTTGTTATGGTACTGAACTGGAAGATATTCCGCTGGTTCGGTCACAATGATGAGTATGCACAACTGTATGATAGACTTTGGAAAGAAGCAGATGCCTGGTGCATGGAGAATCTGAAAGGGGAAGACCTTGACTACTTCATAAACACTACAGACTGAGGATTCACTCTCCCAGCATAACTTGCTTAGTTCTTATTCTGAGAACATTTAGGAAACTCTTCCTAATGCTGGGAGAGTTTTTTCGTCATCTATCTACTCCAGTCTTTCCTCTAACATCATTATATCTGAGAACTGATTAATCTATCAGTTCTCTTTTTTGACATCATCTAAGGATGAATCAGGAAGAATTGCTAACTTTGTGTGATTTAATTGTAATAACTTAGGAGGATTTTATGCCGACTCATATAGATTGCTTTGCTGGCCCTGGCGGTATATGTACTGGACTTCATGCAGCTGGATTTGAAACACTTGTAGCTATTGAGTATATCAGAAGCTGTTGTGACACTTATTCTGCTAACCATCCAGAAGTACATGTAATTAACAACGACATCAGGAATGTCACTGCTGCTGACATAGTACCGTTCATTCCTGAAGACGGAGTTGACCTTGTTACCAGCGGTATGCCTTGTGAGACATTCTCTACAGCAGGCAACACTTCTCGGTCTTTCTATGATGACCGTCAGTTTCTGTTCAGGGAAGGAATCCGTATTGCCCAGCTGAGCAATGCTAAGATGATACTGTTTGAGAATGTTCCGGGGATAACATCAAAGACCGTAGCAAAGAATGACCCTACACTTATAGTTGATGTCTTGAAGCATGAACTGGAAGAAGCAGGATATACTAATTATATTGAAATCATACTAGATGCTTCTGAGTTTGGGGTGCCACAGAGAAGAAACAGGTTCTTCATTCTCGCTACTAGATTTCCTGACTGGATTCTTCATCATCCAGAGCATTCAGAATTTCCTGCAGCAACTGTAGCCGATGCTCTTGCTGGTCTTCCAGATGTAGTGCCTAATACAGATGAAGAGGGCAGGAACTATGTAAGGACAGCAAACAGATATGCTCGGCTGATGCGGAATGATGAATTCTGGCATAGAGAAGAATTCACTAACCGTCATATTATGAATCATCTTCCGATGAAGCATCGTGCATGCACTATGGAGAGGTTCGGTCTGCTTGAGCAGGGTGAGAGTCTGAAGGACTTGTTTGAAAGATACACAGGTGCAGAAAGGGCTGCACTTCAAGCAAGAAGAGTTCTGCCCAACAAGATGTTCATCAAGAGGAACTACAGGCTTGTAGAGAATGAAGCTTCTCCTACAGTGACAAGTCATTGTCTTGATGAATTTGTACATCCTACATCTAACAGGGCATTGACGGTCAGGGAATGCGCAAGACTTCAGTCATTTCCGGACTCATACAGCTTCGTAGGCGGTCCATATCTCGTTCCGCATATTGACCGTACTGTGCAAGACAAGTATGAGCAGATAGGTGATGCAGTTCCACCACTGCTTGCATATGCTTGGGGAGTAACTATCAATGAAATCCTTAATGAATACGTATATGGAAGATTATGAGAAGTATTGCAAGGACAAGTACCTTAGCATATTCAAAAGTACATATGACGGATTAGTAAACAGCTATCTTAATGGTGGCAGGAATCGTGTACTGTCTGATACTAAGAAGGATGAATTTGAGACAACTGCTCAGAAAGAAGCAATGAAGCAGACTATTGTTGAAGCACTTCTTGAGTATGATGATGTGTCTTCTTCAAATCTCTGGAGAGCTGTACAGAAAGCCCACATGTACAGGAAGTCTGGTATTGTTGACTTAGATGTAATACAGAATGTCATCAGTGCAGACCAGTCTTGGAAGAAGTCAAGTGGACATGCATTTGAAGAAGTAATCAAGGACTATGCAACAGTTGCTCTTGCTGGTACTGGAATAGAAGTAGTCCTCCAGAGAGACCTAACATCTATGCTAGCTAATCATGAATTAGCCAACCAGCAGAGGGACTATGACTGGCTTTCCGTTCAAGTACAAGCCCAGATATTTGACCTTTACTGCATCTATCAGAGGGGGAATGATAAGTTCTGCTTCGGATGCATACAGTCAAAGACAAGCATCAGAGACCGTGTAACAAGAGACCGAGAGCCTTCTGTACATGCAATGGCTGCATTTTTCTGGAGCATAATCATCGTTCTAGATGACCAGTTCATGCATATGCCTAAGTTCATCAACATGGTCAACGGTGGTTCTGATGAATTCCCTGAGAACGGATGGCATGGAATGTATCTGTTCACTGATGAGCAGTGGAATGACAGAATATATCCGATTAAGATTGATTTCGTGAAGTTCAGGGAGCATGCAATAAAAGCTGCTAATGACTGGATGACTCAAAGACAGTGGTTTGACAAGAACTGGAGAGCAGAATAGTTTGTCATCTGTAATAAAAAATGACTATCTTTACGGTTGCGCGCCGGTTTAGTTTTTCTACGGTGTTCTTTGAGAATGGGCCATCTGATGATTATACATCAGTAAATCTGAAAAGAATGCCCCTTTTCCAAACAAAAGGTATTGAAGAGAATAGACCAATCTTTATATGATTGGTCTATTTTTGAACAACTTTTCGTATCTTTGTCAAAATATTGCTACTATGGCATTACATTTAAACGAAAACATAGAGCTTCCAAATATCGAAGTTTATTCATCTTCGGCTGAACTAATGCCTCCTAAGTTCAATTGGGGTCTCAATATTTATAATTATATAGGACTTCAGTTTTATGTATATCGAATCAAGTGGTGTTTTGATGAGATGAAGATGTTTGATTTCAACTCATGGGATGTTGACTTTCTCTACGAGTTTGAACACATGGATGTATTTGGAATGAGTTCTCGCGAAGTAAGCGATATGATAATCGAAACACATATGCCAAAAACATATGATTTAGATGTTATAAAGAAATGGGCAGATGATAATACAGAGCGAGTATTAAGTAAATGTATTAAAATTAAATAGACTACTTATGGGTAAAAATTCTTTAAGAAGTATTAAAATACATCTTAAAAATTTGTAATCCATAAGATATTTATTATTATATTTGTCTAACAAATTGAGTTAGACAATGAAAGTAATTGGATTAATCCGTGTCTCGACTAAAGCACAAAGTACAGACAGTCAAACAGTTAAGGTAAAACAGGCTATTCTGGCTGATGGTTATCATGAATCTGATATCTATTGGATTGAAGATATAGAATCTGCATCCAAACTGTCAGAAGAGGAACGTGCTGGTTTACATAAACTTAAGCATTATATAGAAACTGAGGAAGTTGAGGCAGTTTATGTATATGAAATTAGCCGAATATCCAGAAAAGAACATATACTGTACTCAATCCGTGAATATCTTCAGAAGCATAAGGTACAGCTGATTTGTCTTACTCCGCCGTTCAGAATGTTTAATGATGACTGGTCTATTTCTGACCAAGCTGCATTCACCTTCTCCATATTCAGTACATTAGCTGCACAAGAAACAAGAATCCGAGTAGAAAGAATTACCCGTGGCAAACAACGCAAAGCAGCCGAAGGAAAGCTGTCTCAAGGATATCCAATATTCGGCTACACAGTTGATGACGACCACTACATTATACCACATCCTAAGGAAGCCCCGATAGTTCGTGAAATCTTCCAGAGGTATTCAAATCTGGAATCTTCAGGAAGCATCGGTAAAGACCTCTGGCTTCGTGGACAGTTATGCTGCAAGACTGACAAGCTTGTGTGTCATCAGTCAAGAGTATGTGCTATAGTTCGTGAAAGAAGATATGCGTATATTGATGGGCCTTATAGGACTCCTTTGATTTCTAAAGAACTGTTTGAGAAATGTCAGACTATTCGCTCTGAGAAGCCGGAAAGATTTCTAAGAAAAAGCCGGACTAAAGGGTGCTATCCGTTGCAGGGATATGTCTATACAGAAGACAACTATGTTCTTACTCCATCAATTACTAACAACAGATATGTAAAGATGGACGGTTCTTCTAAGAAACCGCTGTCATTGAATATGAAAGCTGCCGATGAACTTACTAGGCAGATACTTCATAAATATCTCAACAGTGGAATCATAATCACTAATCTTGAACAAGAAAGAACAGAACTGTTGAAACGGCAAGATGAAGATAGGATGAAATTAGCTGGTATTGACAGTAAGATTGATGTGTTGAAAGAAGAACGAAGCAGGATAAATAGACTGTATGTAAAAGGCAGGATTTCTGAGGAAGAATCAGATAAGATGATGAAAAAGAATAATGACGAAATAATGGAGCTAGAAGACCTCAAACAAGACCTACTATATAATTTATCATCCATAAGTAATAAGCTCATTCTAGCTGCTAACCAACTTCTTCAGGAGGATGTAGAGGTACAACTTGAAACTGCAGAAGAACTGAAAGCTGCTGTACAGAAATATTTGAAGAAAATCTCGGCTGTAAAGATTGGTTTTTCAAGATACAGAATGACCTATTATTTCTTAGATGGAAGTGTTCGGACAGGAACTTATTTCAGTACGAACAAGAAGATGGAAATAAATGTAGAGGAATAAATATAAAAAAGCAGCTGTACCATCACGGCAGAGCTGCTGGAAAAAGAAGCTTTAAATTAATATGTTGAGTAAATTTATTACATATATAAAATAGGAACTTTTTTCTAAAATTCATTTTTTTCTGCACTTTTTTTTAAAAAAAAACAACGGTATCTCACGACAGCGTTGCTTTACAAAAATATTTTAAAAAAATTATGTTAAG